>Ga0105045_10000021_pt1 | contig 76933 bp, 60 predicted proteins | sample MAT02_FD_78089 | JGI IMG/M metagenome (GOLD analysis project Ga0105045, IMG submission 78089) | Freshwater microbial communities from Lake Fryxell liftoff mats and glacier meltwater in Antarctica - MAT-02 (megahit assembly) | ecosystem: Environmental > Aquatic > Freshwater > Ice > Liftoff...
CACTCAATGACCCTTCCTCTGGCTGGAATGGCAAGATGGGCGGCAAAGATGTAATTCCCGGCGTATATGTATGGATCGCACAACTGCGTCTGCCTGACGGCACTCAAGTAACCAAGCAAGGCGATGTAACGGTAATTAGGTAAAGGGTTTTTGGTATTTTGGTGTTGGCTATTAGCGGCTAGCTGTTAGCTTCTGGCTATTTTTTTAAAGGTGTAATGAACAGCCCACGGTTTTAACCATGGGATTATAAAGGCGAAGGAATGTTTCACAATTCCTCTTATCAAAGCATTTTTCGTAGAGTCAAGTCGAAGACTTGGCATGGCACAAGCGTAGGTGCAGCTTAAGCTTAGCGGAGCCAAAAAACAGATCGACAAATCAAGCAAATCGACAAATTCAGCGATTCCTCAGTTTAAGCAATTCTGGCAATTCAACGATTCCGCAGTTAAAGCAGTTCAACAAATTGACAAATTAAACAGATAGTCAAATCTAACAAATCCGCGGTTCGACGTTTCCATCAGTTCGACAATAAAAAATATTACGTTAATTATTAATTTATAACCTACTCATATTACATAAGTTAGTAATTTAATTCTTATTTTTGCATTTTATTTTGATATGTAGCTACTTTTCATGAAGTAGTTGTTCATTGCAAAATGGCAGATGGCTTCTAATTTTTAAGGGTAAGTCTGCGTTATTTAATACTTAATATTATAATGAGGAATATGAATAAATGGATAGTTTTTATTGGTGCATTGATATTGACCAATGTTACCCAAGCACAGCAAAATGCAAAGGACTTAGATACAAATGCTAAATATGAGTTGGGCAAAGATTTTTTTAACCATTCCCTCTATGGACCGAGTGCCTATATCAATGGGCAATATATAAATCTGCCAAAATCTGCTATCACAAGTCAGGACACGTACTATGGCCTAGATGCGGCTGCGATGATAGCTATAGGTAGTTTGAGACAGGAGTTGCCCTCTGGTGAGAATGAAGTGGCGTCGTTTATCAGTCACCATTATCCTGATCCAGCTACTATTCCTGTAGTCACAACGCTGGCTAGCCACTATTATAATCAGCGTGGATATGAACAAGCTATAGACATGTACAGCAAAATAGACATCGATGAGCTGTCTGGATACGACAGAAGTGAAGCAAGCTTTAGGAAGGGTTATTGTTATTTTATCCTTAAGGATTTTAAGGCTGCTAAGGCAGAATTTGCACGTACCAAGGAGGTGAAAGACGAGTTTTATTATACCAACAATTACTACTATGGCATCTGTGACTACTTCTTAGGAGATTATACCAACGCGGTATCAAGCTTCGAAAAAGTCAATAAATCAGACGTATATAAATCATTTGTACCTTACTACATCACTCAAATATATGCTGCGCAGAACCAATCTGACAAAGTGATACAGTATGGGGAGAAAGCCCTCTCAGATACTAATCTACGCAACCGCAAGGAGATAAGGTTACTGCTAGGTCAAGCATATTTTAAGTCAGCGGACTACGAAAAAGCTATTCCACACTTGATGTTTTATGCAGAGAGTACGCCCAAGTTATCTATAGAAGAGTTTTATCAGTTAGGTTTTGCACACTACAAATTAAAAAATTATAAGCAAGCAATACCAAACTTTATGCAGCTCAATCTGGAGGATAGTAAGTTGGGGCAAATGGTCAATTATTACCTGGCGGATTGCTATTACAAAATCGGTGATCTCCAGTCTGCCAGAACGGCTTTTAAGAAAGTGAGCCAGATGGATTATGAACCGACCATGAAAGAAGAAGCTACGTTTAACTATGGTAAGCTTTCTGCGGAAGCAGGATTTGAAAGAGAAGCCATCAATACATTGATAAAAATCCCTTCTACTTCCACATATCATAAACAGTCACACGAGTTAGTCTTCCAACTCGTGGACAATATGAGCGATTATGGAGCCGCAATTACGATATTAGAAGGTATGCCTTCGCTTGACGAAAAGTTCAAAAAAGTATATCAAAAAGTAGCTCTGTATCAAGGTATTCAATCCTATAACAATGGCAATATAGATTATGCCACTAGCAGTTTTAACAAGTCACTAAAGTATAAGATAGATAAGCCGATGGCTGTGCAAGCTCAGTATTGGAACGCAATTATACATAATGATAAAAAAGAATATGTTAAGAGTAACGATATTTTAAAGGAATATTTTGCTGTTGCGAATAGTATGACTAATCTACCAGAAGAATCTAGTATTTTTAATGCATATTACCTACAAGGTTATAACCACTTCATGTCAAAAGACTATACAAATGCGTCCAAAAGCTTCAAATCTGCCATCAGTGCGCTTAATGCTGGGAAAGATAAGTTTAAAAATTCATCTTGGATGACAAAAATCTATACTGATGCTTTGATTAGAAATGGAGATTGCCTTTTTAAACTCAATAACTATATAGAAGCTTTCAATAATTATGATCAAGCGGCAAGTCGCAAGCAAGGCAACTTCGTATATGCGATGTATCAAAAAGGAATACTCGAAGGCTTGATGAAAGAGCCGTATGAGAAAATCATCACGATGAATGACCTCAAGAAGGATTATCCAAATGCGGAGTATGCCGATGATGCCCTTATACAGTTGGGTGATACTTATTTTGAGTTGGACAATGTGGACAATGCTTATAATTCATTTTCTGAACTAGTCAAAAAATATCCTACGAGCCCACTCAGAAACAATGCATATCTCAAACTAGGTTTAATTGCTTACAACAAAGGCGATCTCAATACTGCGATTACTCAATATAAAGAAGTGTTTAAAAACAATCCTTCTGCCAAAGAATCTGAGAGTGCACTCATTGCATTGCAAGAAATATATATCAGTGATCTAGGCAAATCTGACGAATATGTAGCTTATGTCAATACTCTTCCGGGGTATAAAGTGACGGACACCAAAGCTGATTCATTGAGTTTCATGACTGGCGAGCAGAAGTATATCGAGGGAGATTATGATAAAGCAGTTACTTTTTTGACGACTTATATAGACAAGTATCCCAAAGGTCGCAATAAGATAAAAGCCGTATTTCTGAGGGCTGAATCTAATACCTTGCTCAAAAAATATACTGAATCACTCACCGATTACGAAAGTGTAGTCGCACTTGGTGTTTCAGAATATTATCAACCTGCGGTACGCAAAGCTGGATTGATTGCATATAATTATGCACAAAATTTTGAGAAGGCATTGAAGTACTATGATCTATATTATCAGTTATTGACTGACGAAAACGACAAGTATCAAGCTGCTCTAGGTGCACTTAGAAGTGCATTCCGCCAAGGTAACAAAAACCAAATAAAAAATTATGGTAACATAGTGAGTACAAATTCTAAAGCAACCAATGATGAAAAATCAGCAGCCACTTATTACCTCGCTAAGACGTATTACAGTGCAGGTGAGATGGAGCAAGCCAAAGCCAATTTTATCAAGACAGCTGACTTGTCTAGCAACAATCAAGGTGCGGAATCTCGCTATTTTATCGCAGATATATTGTTTAAAGATGGTAAGGTAGATCAAGCAGAAGACCAATGTAATGCAGCCAATGAAAAAAATGCTGCGTATCCTTATTGGATTGCTAAAAGCTTGATATTACTATCTGATATATATATCATTAAAAAAGATTTGTTTAATGCTAGAGCAGCATTGGAAGCTGTGATAGAGAACTTCAAAGATGATAAAGGTCTGGTGGATACCGCAAAAGAGAAGCTCAAAAATGTGGAATCGTTAGAAAAAGAATCTAGCCGTATCAAGCCCAAAAACAACTCCTTACTTGAGATGCAATCAACCACAGGCAAAGGATAATGAACGGATTTTATCCCAAAGACTTCAGTATTAAACTTATCTTCCAAAATTAAAATGTTCGACATGCAAAATATATTTTCAAAACTAGGTCTATTATTATTTATGATTGCCATTAGCTTTAATGCAAATGCGCAAAAAGATACTACTAAACTCAACCTCAATCAAGTGGAAGTCGTCAAGGCTTTTGAAGCAAATCTAGCAACGGCTGAGCGTGTAGCTATATCACCTGTGATGCCAACCAAGCCAGCTTTTGAACCAATATATACTTACGATATCACTATTATTCCTTTTGATATCAAATATCCTGATCCTATCATTAAGCCACTGGCTATGAATGCTGATGAACCATATATCGTCAAAAATGGATATATTCAAGCGGCTTACGGTCTGTTAAAAAATCCTGCGATAATGGCTGGATACCACAAAGCCAAAAAGGATACTTACAATGCAGGTATCCACCTTGACTATACTGCTCTTGACAATACTAAAAACACTCCATTGCAGAAGTACAGTGACCTCAATGCAGGCGTATATGGCAGCTATCTTATAAAAGAAAATATGGCTGTCGATGCACAAATGAAAGTTGGGACACAGCGTCGGTATTTTTACCATACAGACTTAGGAGTTGATACCCTTTTTGCGGAAGCAGATTCCAAAAGGAATATTACCAACACCTTAATAGAAGCGGCTGTGCGTAATGTGGAGCGTACTAGTTTAGGGTTGGACTATCGAGTGGGTGTTTCGCTAGGAAATACTAGTATGACCAACACGCAGATTAGTGAGAGCTCATCTAAAATTATGGCAAGTGTGTCCAAATATTTTGGCGACAAAGCAGTTTTGGATCTGAAGGGAAGTTATGAATATACTGGATTAGAAGCAGACACATCTCACAGCTTGAACGTAGTCAATTTTAAACCTACACTCAAAGTTGATTTTGATAAGCTCAGCGTCGTAGTGGGTGTGGACTATCTGTATGGTAGCCGCAATCAATCATCGCTTTTTCCAGAGATTGCTATTACCTATGCACTGATGGCTCAGAAAATTCAGGTATTCGCCAGGGTAGGTCAAGATCACTTTATCAACTCTATAACCAATACCTATTCTGACAATCCTTACATAAATGGACAGTTGGATTCGTTGACGATGTCTGTCACAAAAAGTATGCATGGAGGCGTGAAAGGCAATTTTTCTTTTCTTAGATACGAAGTTTCAGGAGGTTATAAGATGGTAGCTCGCCAGCAGTTTTTGCTCAATAATCGTACAGACTTGAGGTACTTTGATCGATTGGTAGATGATATGAATGTACTTTTCATATCCGGAAATGTAGAGTTTGTGCTTACAGATCAGATAATTATAGGTGGTCGCTTAACACAAAATTTTTATGACCTTGCCACGCTCAGTAATGCTTGGCACCTACCTAATCTTGTCGCAGCACCGTATTTTAAAACCCAACTACTTAACAATAAACTCAACATTACAGGCGAACTATACTTCAACGATAACGTAGATTACTTAGACAAAGCAGGAAATATAACCAAATCTAATGTGCTGTTTGACTTCAACCTCAGCGCAAGTTATGATATTACTCCTGATTTTAAAGTGTTTATCAATGGTATCAACCTTTTTGATAATAAATTTGAGCGATGGTATGGATATCCGTCTGTAGGCTTTAATGCTCAAGTTGGCGCCAGGCTTATATTTTAAGCAGGTGACTTTATTTGGTTTTTTGGTTTCGTGATTTTGTGGTTTTTTGGTGTTTTGGTTTTTTGGTTGTAGGTGTATAATGTTTTATTGTTTAAATTAATTTGGTTTTAGTAAAGCATTTTGGCAGGATCAAGTCAAAGACTTGGCATCGCTAAGAGTAAGTTGCAACTAACACATAGCGAAGTATGTAATGGAATTGCAATCTTTGTTGTCAATATTGTTATGCCCTCAAATTTGATTTGAAACGCTTCAAAATGTAAAGCTTCGATAAATCGGCAATTCTGCAAATTGACAAATCAAACAAATTGACAAAAAAAACTTACTTTTGAGCCACAAATAGAACGAATAAATAAATTAGCATTGAAAGAGCCAAAAAAAGATTTTTCTAAGATTATCAATAGACTGGTTTTATTTATAGGATTGAGTGTACTTGCTCACTTAATATTCGTATTGTTAACTACCGAGCGGCACTTGCTAGGTACGCTTAAAAACTTATCTGTTTTTCACCTTCTGGCGATTGCAATATTGATGTTTTTGCCATGGGTAGGCTATGCCTTTAGGGTCAATATGTGGTCAAAGTTTCTCGGTGAAAAGATGACATTCAGAGATGCACTACAGATTGTAATCACTGCGGATGTAACCTCTGCACTTAGCCCTACAGCTGTAGGTGGTGCGCCTGTCAAAGCTGGTTTGCTCTACAATAAAGGATTCCAGCCAGGTAGTATCGCATTCATGCTCACATGGGGCGTGATAGAAGACATTGTATTCTACACCTTAGGAGTGGTGTTGGCAGGATACTATTCACAGGGATTGCTAGCCACTATCGGAACACGAGCTGGCGAGCTGTGGAAAGACAATCTTGTATATATCATTATATTTATGGTAATTATAGGATTATATATTGTATTGATAAGTTTCAATAAATTGCCAACGGTCTTGAAAATAGGCCATTATCTGCCTAGTTGGATTGGTGAGCGGATCACAAAATTTAAATTAGGTTATCGCAATACATTATCAGAAATGAAAAAAATGTTTTCTATGGCTTGGTTGAAGGGAAAGAGTCGCATGTTGCTTTCATTTACCATATTGTTACTACAGTGGATGAGCAAATTTTCTGTCCTAGTCATTATTCTTTATGCATTTGATTCCAATATATTTAATGAAACACCTTGGGTTCAAGTATATATCCGCCAGTGGTTCATCTATGTCACTATGCTTTTGATTCCTACACCTGGAGCTTCAGGCGGTGCAGAAGCTTCATTTCTTTTAATATTTGGCAGTGCTATACCTGAACAGTTATCCTATCTTATAGTCTCAATATGGAGATTTTTTACTTATTATTGGGTATTGATAATGGCAGTGGTCACTTATATATTTTTGATATCAAAAGGAAAGAAGAAAATAAACGCTCAATAAGTCGCCATTTTTAATTTTGGCCACAACCAAACGACAAACAGTCCGATCCCAATTTTGATCAAAATACAAATACAAAAAAAGTGTAATCTTTATATTACCGTATCATTTATACCTATCAAAAAACTTAAATCCTGTATGCTAGGAGCAAATATTTAGATGTTTGCCATCCCAAAAGATTGGAAAGTAGGTCAAAGATCGTTATTTATCGCATAGAAAGCAAAGCATATATATAATTAAAAGTCAGATCTTACCATAAAATTAAGTTAAAAATCATAGTTATATACTAATTATATATTTGAATAGGGTCTGCTGATTTACTGATAATGTATTTAAATATAATGGATTACGTTACGTTTTTTCGTATTATAGTGCACGAGTTTCGATACATAGATGTTCTAAGTCATGCACTTAAGTCTGGTATTGCCATAATCGGGCGGCAGTTACTTTTTTTCATTGCCAAAAAAAAACAAAAAAATCTAGTTCAAAAAAAGGCGATTACTTCGCACTGTTTTATCTACCTGTTAGCAATCTTACACATCGTAGCTCTAATAGCTTTTTCGAGTTCCTTCGCTTCTCGTATTGACATATTCGACTTTTCAGGATCACTCAGTCTTATACTTTTTCGATTGCGTTGAGAAGATATTTCATGACGTTGTGCGAGTTATATGATCGATGCACTTCCGATTCGTCATTCACATATCGCTGGTTTTTTGAACGGTTTTGATTCATTTAGAAGACATTCTGACTTTTTCAGCAGACTCTAAATAGGCCAAAATAAAGGAACAATATTTTTATTCAGTAGATAAAAACGATGCAGTTTAGTAGACTTTTTTGTAAGTAACCTTGGTATAACAATCTTCCAAAATCAATTATTACGCAGTATGCAAGTCAATTCTATAGATGCCGCAAATAGCCATATTTTGATATTGATATTCCTAGGAACTACTTCTATGCCTTCGCTTAGGATACTTATTATTTTTTCGGCTTTAGATGGATTTATTGTAGCTTTCATTTTTTGAGCGGTGATGACTTCTTGTGGTGTTAGATATACAGAATCGATGTTGGTATAGTACATAGAGATAAACTGCCTATAAAAATGCAATCCATATTCAAAAAAGTTGACTTGTTGATTCTTTGATTTTTCAGTTATGGCTGTCATCCATGAATTGATCTCTACAGGATCACCGATATAGCAAGCGCGCATCCACTCGATCAGCAATCGAGAATAACCTAGATTTTCGGATTGGCTGAGTTGCTTGGCGAGTTCTATATTTCCATCGGCTAGATTGGCAAGTTGAAAAGCATTTTCGGTCGTAACATCTACTTCATTGACTAGATAGTCAGTGATCTGCTGATGTGTAAATCCGGGTACTTTGACCAGTTGACACCTACTAAGTATCGTCTGAAGGATAGCTTCTGAGTTTTCGGTGACTAGGATGATAAAGGTATTATCCGTCGGCTCTTCTATCAGTTTTAGTAGTCTATTTGCTTCATTACCTAAGTACTCGGGCAACCATAGGATTAGGATTTTGTAGTGCGACTCATAAGCCATCATGTTAAGTTTCAGCAAGATGTTGTTGCATTCCTTGACGTTAATATTTGGCTGACCAGTAGTAGATTTGTTGTGGTCCAGCCAATGTGTCATACTGAAATATGGTGTCTCTAGCAACAAAGATCTCCACTTTGGTAAAAAATCATCACTTGTAGTTTCACCGCGTGTTTTACCAGCTACACTCACCACAGGAAATGCAAAATGAACGTCAGGATGCACGTATTTGCTTGTCTTAGTACATTGTGCACAAGTACCGCAGCTGTCCCCTATCGCTCTATTTACACATAGCAGATAGTTGGCCATAGCTATTGCCAATGCAAGCCCACCTGAACCTTCCTTGCCTATGAAAAGCTGCGCATGTGGCAATCTATCGTTATCTACAAGCGCAACCAACTGCCGCTTGGCATCTTCTTTTCCTAATATATCCGAAAACTTCATATCTACAATCTAAAATTAATGATCATTACTTGATCAATTCTATGATCTCTTCGCTCACCGGAGATACTGAGCTGCTAAAAGATCCTATCAGTTCGCCTTCGGGATTGACGAGAAACTTATGGAAATTCCACTTCACTTCATCTTGCATTGCGTTTTGATTAGCCCGTCTCGACAACCAATGATACAGAGGATGAGGCTGATTAGTTATGGACAGCTTTTGTGTCAATGGGAAGCTTACGCCAAAATCGCGACTGCAAAAATCCGCTATCTCTGCTATCGTGCCCGGTTCTTGTCCACCAAAATCATTGCATGGGCATCCGATGATTACCAACTTTTTCGCAAACTCGTCTTGAAGTTCTTGCAACTGCTTATACTGACTCGTAAATCCGCAAGCAGAAGCTACATTTACTATCAATAGATATTTGCCTTTGTAGTGTAAAAAATTATTATCGTCTCTCGTGGCAAAAGATATCGGCAACTCATAGATGGTTTGGTCAGTCATAAACTTTTTGTATTTTGATGCAAATTTAGATAATTATAAGACAAAACAGATATATATATATTTAAAACCATTAGATGACTTGATAGTTTTCGATTTATATTCATATAATCCCCGCCTGTTAGGTTTTTAATACTGAACGGGCTACATGTTTATAAATGAAATTTTCTATAGTCCCTACCTACAACCTATCTAACATAATTGTGTTTAACACCAAAGTCAAAAATTATTTCAAATAGTATCATTAACAATAACATTATAGTATGTCCCACAAAGTTGCCATATATCGAAAAGCACATTTCAATGCAGCCCATCGTCTCAACAATCCAAAATTAAGTCCCGAGCAAAATGAAAAAATATTTGGACCCTGCAATAACTACAACTATCATGGTCACAACTATGAACTAGAAGTAAAAGTGACTGGCGAAATAGATCCTATCACTGGATATGTCATGGACATCAAAGATCTAGCAGACCTAATCAAGTCAGAAGTCGAGAACCGTTTTGACCACAAAAATCTAAACCTAGATACTATAGAATTCAAAGATCTAATGCCGAGTGCCGAAAATATAGCAATTGTGATTTATGATTTATTAAAAGCAAAGATAGATAGTAAATTTGATCTAAGAATTAAACTATGGGAAACTCCGCGCAATTATGTAGCTTATCCAGCCTAACTTTATACTAATTGTACATATAAAACTTGAAATTTATATAAGTATTTTAATGTCGTTTAGTTAAGGTGATATTATTGGTTATACCAATCCAAGCAGTTTAGCCACGAGCCGTGGTGCGTGGTTATTTTATTAAATCGTTAATTCTTATCACTATTTTGTTATGCATCTTTCATTCATCCTTAAAAAAAAAGGACTTCATAAAGTGATCTTAGCTAAATGACATAGAACTATTTCCATAAAAATAATAATAAATCAAAAAAAAGAGGTCATTTTCAAAATTGAAAATGACCTCTTTTTATATTGATAGAACGAATGGATTATGCCCCTCCGTTAAGTTTATTTAATTTTAGTGTTTTAATAACTCTGCTTTTATCATCTAGCAATCTCACCACATACATACCTGCTCTAAGGTCAGAAACTTCATGTTGAGCATTATTGTAGTGAAAGAACGATTTTACCTCTCTGCCTAGAACGTTATACAATACAACTTTCTTTACATTAGTACCATTAGCTATCTGGAAGTAATCTACCATTGGATTTGGAAAAGCTTGAATGTTTGTTGTGCTGAGGTCTCTTGTTGACGAAGCTCCTACAGTCACCTGTATAGGCGCTGAAAATATCTCCTTCGTCATTGCTGCGTCTTCATACAGTTTTAGCACCACTACAGATGAGCCAGTAATCCCTTCTGGTCTGAAGTGAAACTGCCAATTATGTGTACCCATTCTCATAACATTTGGATGACCTGGAGAACTTGAGTCAACATTAGGTAAATAACAGAAGTTAAAATCACAAACGAACGTTACCCAACCTTGTGGATAAGTGTTTGGGTTTTTAATTACTTTCCAATAGACATTGTAAGTTGTATCTCTAGAATTCTGTATATATAGCTGTAGTGTAAACTCACCACTATTAGCCGCTACATTGACACTCAACGGCGTGGGAGTGATCGAGAACTGAGCGTAAGACACCATCAGCGTAAGCGAAAAAACAATACTAAGTAAACCTTTAATCATGGTAAAATTATTTTAATAGCGCAAATATAAAGAATATTTATCAACTAATACAATTAATGAAGTGTTAACTTTTACTTTAACACAATATTTTGAAAAAATAAGTAAATCTAACTACAATACTATAACTTTTATGCCCCTATTTAGTTATCTTGTCACGCTCCATTTAACTTAAACATAACGTTATACTGAAGGAGCTTAGTAATCCAAGCGAATCCAATTACTAAAAATAAATTCTTCATTCTTTAACTACAAAGTTTCAAAATAAGTATATATTTGCTAAAATTTTTCTAGTACCATGTCCGTAACTAAATCTATTTTTGGATATATCCAAGACAAAGAAATAACCATATTTACTCTCAAAAACAATAATGGTCATACCATAGAGCTACTTAACTTCGGAGGCATAGTGCACAGCTGGACTACGCCTGATCGTGATGGCAATATGGGTGACATCTTATTGGGCTGTGAGACGCTGGCAGATTACCAAGACAGACATCCATATTTTGGTGCTGTGGTGGGGCGATATGCTAATAGAATTGCGTACGGAAGATTCAAAATAGATGGATATGATTATCAACTAGCCACTAACCTTCCGCCGCATCACCTACACGGAGGCGTATATGGGTTAGATCGCAAAATCTGGGATGCTGAGATCGTCACTTCCACTCCATACACTAGCATAAAGCTTACTACTTTTAGTCCTGATATGGAGGAAGGTTATCCAGGAAACCTAATTGTAACTGTAACCTATAGTTTGGATGATAACAACAATTTTTTGATCGAATATAAAGCAGTTTCGGACAAAAAAACCCATATCAACCTTACCAATCATAGCTATTTTGATCTGAGCTGTGGCCACGATGATACGATCCTAGATCATCAATTAATGGTCGCAGCATCACAAATTTTAGAGACCGATGAAGGTCTAATTCCTACAGGCAAATTTATAGATTTGAGCGGTACGATTTTAGATTATCTAACGGCAAAGGTGATTAGTTCTGATTTTGATGTAAGTCACCCAATGATGCAAAATCAGAAAGGTCTCGACCACTGTTTTGTATTGACAGACCACGACATAGCCCAACCAATAGCAGAGCTAGTTTCACGGAGCAGCGGTCGTAGATTACAGGTTTTCACTTCCGAACCTAGTATACAAGTCTACACTGGCAATTGGCTGAATGAAGTGCGCTCAAAAAATGGATTACTCAACGATTACCAAGGCATCTGCCTAGAAACCCAACATTATCCCGACAGCCCCAATCACTCCGATTTTCCTAGTACTTTGCTCGCTCCTGAACAGATATTTTACTCAAAAACTATATATAAGGTAGATTGCATTTAGAATAGGTTATAAATTCCTACTCAAAAATAAAAAATAATCGTACTTTTGCGCTTCAATTTTTTAAAATTTCTATGGCAATAGTTCATTTAACAAGGGTAGAAAAATTTAATGCTGCACACAAGCTGTGGATTCCGTCATGGAGTGAGGAGGAAAACCTTGCTTTTTTTGGAAAATGTGCTAATAAAAACTGGCATGGGCATAACTATATATTAAGTGTCACAGTCAAAGGCACTCCAGATCCATTAATTGGATTTGTGCATGATGCCAAAAAACTAAGTGTAATCATTAAAACACACGTCACGGACAAACTCGATCACAGCAACCTAAATTTAGATGTGGATTTCATCCCTCAAGGTATGATGCCTACCACCGAAAATATGACTGTCCTAATCTGGAAAGAGCTAGCACCCTATATCGAAGGCTGCAAGCTCCATTGCATCAAACTGCAAGAAACGGACACCATCTATGCCGAGTATTATGGGGAAGAATGATGTAGTTTTGAAATTTAGGTTAGATCTAATTGCCAATAATCTGTCTTTTTTCAAACTTCATTACCTTTATCATGTTGGTGTAAAAGTAGATTAGATCTTCACACAAATCAAAGAAAAAAAAATATGGGATATAAAAATATCAATGAATATGATCCAACCATCACCGAACATCTCAGAATAAGTTTTGAAAATATCTTAGTCGGTGTAGGCGAAGATCCACAAAGAGAAGGTATCCTCAAGACTCCAGAACGTGCGGCCAAAGCTATGCAGTTTTTGACTCAAGGATATGACCACAACGCTGAGGAAATACTCAGATCAGCGCTATTTAAAGAGGAATATAGCGAGATGGTCATCGTCAAAGACATAGAGCTATATTCACTATGCGAGCATCACCTCTTACCTTTCTACGGCAAGGCGCACGTCGCTTATATTCCCAATGGTTATGTCGTAGGCCTGAGCAAAATCCCAAGAGTTGTAGATGTGTTTGCTAGACGACTACAAGTACAAGAGCGACTGACGCACGAGATTCTTCATGCCATAGACAGCGCACTCAAACCTCTAGGAGTAGCCGTAGTCATAGAAGCTTCGCACATGTGCATGATGATGCGTGGTGTACAAAAACAAAACTCATCCACTACCACATCAGCTTTTACCGGACAGTTTCAGCATCTAGAAACTAGAAACGAATTTGTCCATCTCATCGGCACTAAATTTAGATAATAACTGTTTCTTTCTATTATTAACAAAATAAAACTGACACTTATATGAATGCTTATGTTTTTCCTGGCCAAGGAGCACAATTCGAAGGTATGGGACTCGATCTATACGAAAACTCTTCAGCAGCACGCGCCTTATTTGATGAAGCAGATGATGTTTTAGGCTTTTCCTTATCGCAAATCATGTTTAAAGGTACGGCAGAAGAGTTAAAGCAGACAAAGATCACTCAGCCTGCGCTCTTTGTACATGCTATCGCTACGTTGATGTCTCGGCAAGGCGGTCAACCTAGTGCAGTGGCAGGACATTCGCTCGGTGAGTTTTCGGCACTGGTAGCAGCTGGTTCGTTGAGCTTCGAAGCTGGATTACAGCTGGTTTACAAGCGTGCTACGGCAATGCAAAAATCGTGTGAAAATAAACCAGGAACTATGGCAGCTGTACTAGGATTAGACAACGAAAAAGTAGAAGAAATATGCCATACCGTCTCCATGCAAGAAAACCATGTAGTAGTCGCTGCTAATTATAATTGTCCAGGACAGTTAGTGATATCCGGCAACTTATCAGGTGTAAATGCAGCAATGGTAGCAATGACAGAGGCTGGAGCCAAAAGAGCATTATTGTTAGAGGTAGGAGGTGCTTTTCATAGTCCATTGATGGCTTCTGCCAAAGAAGAATTAGAAGCCGCAATCCTAGCAACAATATTTCTAGTCCCTTCATGTCCTATCTTTCAAAATGTAAATGCACTGCCTTCTATATCTCCGATAGAAATCCAAAAAAATCTAATTGCGCAGCTTACCGGACCAGTGAAATGGACGCAAAGCATACAAAATATGATTAATTATGGCATCACAAAGTTTGTAGAAGTAGGAGGTTCAGGTAAAGTACTCAGCGGCCTAATCAAAAAAGTAGATAAAAATATAGAAACAGAAACTCTATAGCGAAGTGCATATAAAAGGTACTTTGCCAACGTACTTAGTATAAGCGCCCGCGCATTGTTTCACCAAATAATTAATAGTATGGATATAAAGGCTGGAAAAATATTGGTGGCAGAACCATTTATGTTGGATCCCAACTTTAAGCGTACTGTAGTCCTTATCGTCGAGCATCATGAGACTGGAACTACTGGATTTATCATCAATAAATTGTTAGACATAAAAATATCAGAACTGATTGCGGACTTCCCCAAAAGCAAGGCAAAAGTGGGTATAGGCGGCCCAGTAGCTGTAGATAGTATTCATTATTTACATAATCTCGGCGATCTGTTAGAAGATAGTATAGAGGTCTGTCAAGGAGTGTATTGGAGTGGCAATTTCGATAAACTTAAATTTCTTTTTGAAAATGGTATAATCGCTGACCAATATATTCGTTTCTTTGTCGGATATGCAGGATGGACTGAGGGACAACTAGCGGAGGAGATAGAGATCGGTGACTGGATCATCGAGGATATGGATGCCAACTATTTATTTAAAATCAAACCTTTTGTGCTGTGGCAAACAGTCTTGCATAACAAAGGCAACAATTATACTGTCATCGCACAAATGCATGATTTGCAGAGTTTAAATTAATTTCATTTTGGGTTAACCCAAAAAACAATATATGGCTATTTTGTAGTCATTTATCAAAAACAAAAACATGTATTACTTAAGAGACATAGCTGTCAAGTATGGCGAACGAGCACTTCTAAATGATATCAGCCTCATGATCAGCCCCAAGGAGCGTATAGGCCTCATAGGTCGAAACGGAGCTGGCAAGTCCACCCTACTCAAAATCATCGCTAATGAAAGTAGCCCTGACAGCGGATTTCTGGAGTTTCCAACTAGAACAACTGTCGGATACCTTCGCCAAGAGTTTGAATTAACAGAATCTCGAACGGTTTTTGATGAAACGATGAGCTGTCATGAAGAAGCACTTGCACTACAAGACGAACTAGATCAAGTCAATGTACTATTAGGAGAGCGCACCGATTATGAATCAGATTCCTATAGCAAAATACTCGAAGATTTGGCAGACCTTACCGGAAGGTTAGAACACTTTGACCTCAATACCCTAGAGATCCTAACAATAAAGATTCTTAAAGGACTGGGATTCAAAGATATAGATTTCAAAAAGCAAGTAGCTGAGCTCAGCGGTGGATGGAAGATGCGTATAGAACTCGCCAAACTACTACTACGTGAACCAGATCTACTGCTACTCGATGAACCTACCAATCACCTCGATATAGAATCTATCATCTGGCTCGAACAATACCTACAAGACTATCCTGGCACTGTGATTGTGATATCGCACGATACTCAGTTTCTAGAGAATGTATGCAATCGCATCGTTGAGGTAGAACTCGGGGGCGTCATCGATCACAAGCTCAAGTACAGCAAATTTCTAGCAGAAAAGGAAAAACAAAAAACAATACAGCAGTCTGCATACGAAAACCAACAGCGCGACCTAGCCAGCAAAGAGAAAACGATCAGTCGTTTTATGGCCAAAGCTACCAAAACCAAGATGGCGCAAAGTATGCAAAAACAACTGGACAAAGTAGAACGCATAGAAATTCCGGTAGAGATCACAAAGTCCATGAACATACGCTTTGCGGAAGTGCCAAGGTCAGGTAGAGATGTCATTAAAACCAACAAAGTCACTAAAGCTTTTGACGACAATGTCGTATTTAAAGATATAGACATCACCATCGAGCGAGGCGATAGGATCGCTTTTGTAGGGCAAAACGGACAAGGAAAAACGACTATGGCCAAGATCATAGCAAAACTTCTGCCGCCTACGAGTGGTACAATAGATGAAGGGTCCAATATGCACCTGTCGTACTACGCACAGAACCAATCAGAGCTCCTAGACGTCAAGCAAACGATCCTACAAGTGATGGAGGACAAAGCACCTGAGGAGATGCGTTCACGCGTACGCAATATTTTGGGTTCGTTTCTCTTCTCTGGTGATGATGTGGACAAAAAAGTCTCTGTGCTCTCAGGTGGTGAGCGCGCACGCCTAGCGATGGCATCACTCATCATGCGCCCTTGCAACTTCTTGATACTGGATGAGCCTACCAATCACCTCGATATCTACTCAAAAGAGATCCTACAAAACGCGCTACACGAGTACAAAGGTACGCTACTGGTCATCTCACATGATAGGGCTTTTCTTTCGGGGCTTACGTCAAAGGTAGTAGAGTTTAAGGACGGTAGTACAAGTGAATTTCTAGGAGATGTGGATTACTTCCTCAACAAAAAGAATATGGACAATATGCGTGCAGTAGAACTGCAAAAAACAGAGGTGTCCAATATCATCAATCAACCTGATACCAAAAAACTAAGCAATGAAGAAGCACGTGTACTCAAAAAACAAATATCGTCTATCGAACGAGATATCCAAAAACTCGAAACAGACATAGCCAAAACAGAGGCGCAACTTTCAGACCCCATATTTTACATGGATCCAAAATTTGCAGAAATAAATAAAAACCACAAACTCCTGAACGAAACACTATTTAGCAAAATGGCAGAATGGGAAGATCTGTTGGCAAAGGATTCTTAGAATTGTTTAATTAGTTTGAGTTGTCGAATTTCGGAATCGGCGAATTGAGAAATCGTATAATCTCATAGACAGGTCAGAGACCTTATGATATGGAATCTTAGCGAGGACGCTACGACTAGCTTGACTACGAAGTCCTTCTTTTTTAATATTGATAGGATGCTGCGTGATAAAATCGTGAAAAGTAATCGTGATATAAAGAAAGAATCACGGTTGGTAGCAAAATTACGAGGATGGATATAAATAACAGAATAAACTAAACGACATTGAAATACAATTGGTGATATTGCTCAATCCTGAAGGGATAGTATGTTTATAAAACTATGCTACAAATGCTGTGCGACCCTGTCGGGATCCAATGCCGACGCTGGTATAATGTTACCATGAATATATGACCCGTTCTGGTTTATATCTAATAAGTTGGGCGTAAAAATCAATGGAATTTGCTTACATAAAACGACCATGGATAGTTAATTGAAATTTAAGGTTTATTGGCATTATACCAATAGAATCTACAATATAATCCAAATGGTATAACTTATGTTTAGCGGATAAATCCAAAATCTGCATATACCAACAAAAAACCAAAAGCTTACGGCCAAAATATTAAAAGTTTACTACAAGACGATGATAGCTTTAGAAAAAATACCATAACTCGTACTCAGGCGGATGTAGTAAAGTCCACTATACAATCCCTGTTTTGAGACGATAGCTTCTTCACTTAGCTGAAGGCTGCCACTTTTACATATTTTGCCTCCCGCATCTACTATATGATATTCCACCATTATAGGTTGGGTATTTCGAGTTGATACAAAAACGTTTTCACAACCTATACAATCACGAATTTGAATATTTTCCGTCAAGGAAGTTATATCCTTCACGCTATTGATGATATCTGGATAATTGATTTGACGTAAGTCAAAAGTGTAAATACTCCTAGCAAAGGTACCAGCAATTATTTCATTTTTGAGTGGATTATAGACGATGTCATATACTGGAACAAACGGAATATTGTTGCCCATTCGTTGCCAGTTTTGACCAGCATTGATAGTATAGTATATTCCACCATTAGTCGCTACCAAGAGAAATCTATCGATTTTGCCATTGCGGTCAGGTAATACCAATAGTTTGTTGATAGCTGCGGACGGAAGATCACCTTGGATGGAAGTCCAATTGCCACCGCCATCGATAGACCGATAAAGATGTGGAGTATTGTCATTGTCTCTATAACCAGACAGTCCACTATAGAGTGTGCGCTCGGTATTGGGCGAATAGACAACGCTGGCAATGTATCTGGATGGTAGCCCACTTGAGCGCAATTGCCAGGTTGCACCCTGGTCTTCAGACACCCACAAGCGACCATCTGTTGTCCCCACTGCTAGATGACTTGGATTAACAGGTGATTCGTCTATGGTAGAGATAGATTTGCGAAGGCTAGATACATCAGGATTAGGTAAATAAGGACTAATGACTTCCCAGGCAATAGAATCCCACGAGCTAGAACGATAAACTTTGTCGGTACCTGTATAAAGTATTTCTTTTTGGGTATAGCTTTTGATGATAGGCATATCCCAATTGCGAACATCACCAGCAGAAATACCAGCGGTAGCACCAGACCATATATCACCATAATCATAAGTGATCACCAAACCTCCATTTTGAGTCTCAGCTATAAATGTACTGTCCTCTGTCGGATGGAAAACTGTCTGAAAACCATCACCGCCAAAGACGCGCTCCCATGCATTCATGTCATCTTTTGTCCCAGATGAAGTACCATTGTCTTGCGCACCGCCATAATATTTTCCATCAAAATCATGGAATGCAACCCTATAAAACTGCGTGCTCGGTATGTTTTCTATGTCTGACCAGTCGAGTTCATTTTGGTTTTTTGCGCTGTATGCTCCACCATCAGTAGCTAGATATAAGTTGTTGCCACTAAAAACCAAATCATGCTTATCTGCATGTACATCATACGTAAACCATGGTGGCGCAGCTAACTCAAAATTGTCACCTCCTTCTTTAGACCTGTACAAATCTACGCCTAGTATATAGACGTCATCGGGATTTGATGGATTGACTTTGATTTTGCCAAAATACCAACCAAAACCACCATACATATTGACCCTATTGGGTTGCAGATTAACTATATCTTTATCTTGCCAAGTAGTACCGCCATCTTTGGTAGTATAGACACCTTTGAGATTGTGAGTGGTAGGGTGCGTGTAGGCTGCATAGAGCACATTTGGGTTAGAGGTGCATATATCTATGCCTATACGTCCAGATACATCCATAGGCAAACCTCCATCTAATACCTTCCATGATTGACCTCCATCTGTCGTTTTGTAGATTTTGGCATCAGGTCCAGATACTAGACTTTGCTTATTGGTACGGATACGGTTCCATGCAGAGGCGTACAAGATATTGGGATCGGTAGGATGCAGCGCCAGATCTATGATGCCCGTGCTATCATTGATATACAAGATTTTTGACCATGTGACCCCTTTATTGACGGATTTGTAGAGTCCGCGTTTGTCATCTCTAGCAAATGGATTGCCCATGGTGCTGGCATAGATTATATTGGTTGCTGATTTTGGGATTCGTATCTGAGACACGATCCTGTCTGAGCCTAATCCGATATTAGTCCACGTATCACCACCGTCTAAACTTCTATACACACCATCTCCTAGATGAGTGAAACCTGAAATATTGACATCGCCTGTACCTACATACACGGTCGAAGGATTGGACGGATCAAAGGTTACTTCACCTATAGCTAAGAGCATTTGATTGTCAAATACAGCTTTCCAAGTAGCGCCACCGTCTTTGGTTCTGAATAAACCACCTGCACTGAATCCTAGAAAAATAATCTTTGGATCAGTAGGATGTACTGCGATAGCATTGATACGTCCACCAATATTAGATGGTCCCTCAAGTTCCCAAGTACCTAAATTTCTAGCTGCTACTTTATCAAAGTCATATAACGACCGCAACTGATGATAGTATCCATCTACGTCAAAATCGGTGTATGGAAAATTTCGCTCCACGAAGTAATCTTCGTACGGATACAGTTTTCCAAGCTTATCTTCCTCTTCATCTACGACCTCGTGAGATACGGTTTCTGATGTTCGATTGATTTCTATTGCGGTCATCAGTCCTAAACCCGATATAATAAAAGCACAAAGTGCCAAAACTATTTTTTTATCCATGTAGTTAAACTTGATTTTTAAAAAATAAAAAATTAGAAAAATGGTATGAAATAAGGTTTTTGTATCTTTTGATAGAAAACTTCAGCAGTTATCATTATCAAACAATAAGAAATAAGCCGCTAAATTAAGCTATTTTGGTAAAAAACACAAAAAGATACACAAAGTAACTTTAAAATCTTCAAATATGTCACACAAACGCCTAATGTAATGTTATTTAATGATGTAATGTGTCAGAAAAATACTGAATTATATATTTTTGCACTTGATAAAAGGATTTAGAATATCTCCTTTAACAGAAATAATAAAAACACCCAAATCGATATCTTATGCGTCTATTATTAATGATTATGCTGATAAGTTTATTTATACTTAGTTGCAAAAATACTAAGAGCCCCGATGACAAAAACTCAATACCGGCGCTTACTCAAGCATATAATGAAACCAAAGAAGACAGTACATTTACTAAGTTGATGCAGGCCTATGGTGCTGAATATCTAGATGCGACCAATAATGAAACTAGAGAAAAATTGCTGACAGAGGTTATTGTTATTGCTGACAAAGCTGAGCGTCCTGAGTATTCAGAAATTTTTCAGGTAGAATTAATAAAAACCAATCCAAATCACCCTCAAATGGAAAAAATCCTATTTGGACTAGGCGAAAATATGCTGGATAAAAATAAACTTGATGTTGCTAGTTTTTTGTTTGAAGCATATCAGAAAAAATTCCCTAAAGCAACTAATGTTAAGGAAGCAGGCCAAAAAGTCTTGAGCAACACGATACCAAATAAGGCATATATAGATCTCCAAGCAAGAGCACTTTTTGCGGGCGACAATTCAAAAGGTATTGACCTGATAAAAGCAGAAAACTATATAGATTTGTGTGAAGCATTCGTGCTAGTTAACCCTACTGATCCAGAGGCACCCGTATATCTATTTAAGGCGGCAGAGATGGCAAGAGCGATCAATTCTAGCACTAAATTTATGGGTCTGTACGACTGGATAGTTAATTTTTATCCAAAGTATGACAAAGCATCCCTGGCACTTTTTATGAAGGCATTTGCTTATGACAATGAACTAAAAGACTACAAAAACGCTAAAAAGTACTACGAGCGTTTCCTACGCGACTATGGACAAGATTCGCTTGCTTATGATGTCAGATTCTTGCTAGATAACCTCGGAAAATCAGGAGACGAAATCATAGAGTCAATCGTCAGAGAAAAGCAACCTCAATAACTAGAGTTGTAATAGTGTGTGCTTACTCCTCGTGACTGCGAGTGATGACAGAATTGTCGATTTGGATTTTTTCGGGTTCTAGATTGAGCAAGCCTTTAAATTTTAGTTCAGGTTGTCCCGCATTGACCCACGCTGTGTAGATACATGAGCCTAAAGCATGTATTGCGCCACGCATCTGATCCTCTACCATAGTACCGAGCGCTTCACTATAAGCTCTCGCAAACTCTGGACACTCCATCCTCAAGGTACGACCCAGTCGCTCATCATAGCAGTAGATTTGATCTTGTTCATATATTCTTCGCAGCCGTTTATCTACCAGCAGCACACTATCTAAATGGCTATGTGCCTTAGTCACAATATCCCAAAAATAACTCCTTGGATCTTCAATAAATGTGGCTTTACCTACGAAAAAATCATATTCTTGCTCCGCAAAAAGCTCAGGTACTCGAGACTCCCAAAACCCATGAATGCCCACTTGATCTGTAAGTTGCCCATTGTAGTTGATTGTCGTATGTAAAGGTACATGCGCATCACCTATATAGTGACCAAACTCTGCTGATATCCTTAAAATTGCCTCTTCATCTTTATTGGCAAATGCATAAGTCAACTTAGATTGCATCGCTTCTAAGTGATATGGTACGATACCATGCTCAGAGAAGTGATCTTCTATCAATACATCGATTTTGTATTTGGTAAAGTAAGACGAGTTAAAAAGCTCATCCAGATCATAGCCTGAAATCTTCCATTCATCCTCGTAATACATAGGTTTTATGATTTTTTTCCAATACTTGACAAAAAGTGGATACTCAAGCGCCAATCGTACTCCTTGTAGTTTCTTTGTACTGAAAACTATAGAGTCCGCTGTGATCACCTTGGTAAAATAAGATGTATCGCCACTATATACAAACTTCATTTTGCAATGCTTGATAATCGCTTCTTCAAAATCTCTAGGAACATTATCAAATGGAATCACACCCCACATATCTATATCTATGTAATGTCTAACTGCCTCATGTTTAGTAGCATACCTTCGTTTGTCAGGATCTACTGCGTGCTCAGTCATGTAGTCAACATTCTGCTTATAGAATCCAAAAAGTTCTGCCGGCAGTGTGAATATTGCCATGCGGTTGATCATGCGGTGTCCATAAAATCCCCATGCATCAGGTTTAGTGAAAGACAATAAGGCTAAAGAGCCTAAAATAAACAATAGAAAAATAAAAATATTTCCTTTTTTCATCCTATAACTTTGAGAAATGATTATCAAAAGTAACGCTATTTTAAAACAAAAGACATAAAAAATCAAAAATAATTAATGAAGCGGATAAATATTGAAAAATTATACTCAAAAAAGACCATTAATTTTGTCCATTAGAAAGAAAAAACTAAAATTCAACCTTAATTTTATTGACTAAATCAACAAATTGAACTTTTGTACCATCAGAAAATCAAAAATCAAATAGTCATTCCTCAAAGAGCACTTTCCAATATTTTTGAAAGAGTAGATAATGAGCAATCCACCTTTAATATACCATCCAAGACATCCTACTTTAAAATCCTTCACCTAGACGATGCTGTTGGTAGTGGTGCCACACTTAAGGAAATAGCACTAAAGCTAAAGCACAAAAACATAGCTTCTCAAATAGTGTGATTTGCCACAAAGCTAATATTTATATTGCTTTCAGCCAATTCTAGCCTACATTTTTTCTATTAAGTCCTTATTTATAAAAGTCATCCAATCCTATTATCACACCTTTGAATACTCTAATCTGTGCAGTGAATAACTCGCCTTCCGCATTGGTAATATAATACCTATTTTGTTTAGCACCATCTTTTACACCGAGTACTTTTTCGCCACCATCTTCTATTTCATCATAAGAGAAGTAGTTATATTTGACTTGTGTTCCATCTTTTTTATCGATGGTGATAATACAGAATGGTTCATATTTTTTTACTTTATCATTAAACTCTAGACCAGTAACTACAGACTCGATTCCTAGCTCTTCAAAGGTCGATAAATAAGATTTGGCTATGCGAGGTATTATGGTTTTGGTACTCGGAGCATCGTTATTACTCAGGGATTTGATTGTGGGCACATCACCATCATTAACCAGCAAAAACGATGACGTCGTCTGCATAGGATAATCTACACGTATGGTTTTGATCTGAGCTGCAGGTATGCGATAGATAAAACGTTGTCTATAGTTATATACTGGTTGTTCAAATCTAGATCTCAGTCCTCCATCTAGTGCTGGGAGATTCATTGCATAAGGCTGTGTCTCGCCACCTAGAACCATGAAAGTTCCGTTACCATTAGGAGCATCGGTGCCTATGTGTATGATTTTAAATGGTGTACTGAGGTCATTGCCGTAAAGATCTACTTGGATACCATCCGTCGCTAGACTTTTCATGATCGTTGCTGATGCTTTTTTGGAAGGTACATATTTCATCCTCATTTCAGTTAGTACCTTTTCCATTTGTGCAAAAACATGTTCATCTACTGGCACTTTGTCATTGAGCGTCCATGATTTTCCATCACGAACAAATACTAATGGCTGAAGTCTGGTATGTTTGATGACCATTTTATTGATCATATCCATACTTTCTACCGTAAAACCTCGATCAGCTTTTAGCAATTCCTCAGTCTTGGATTTATCCTTATTGACGATATAATAAGCAAAACCTCCCAAAAGGATCAATACGGAAATTAAAATTATATTTCTCATTTAAAATTCTTAATATTATATAAAACTAAAAACGCTACCCTATTCGGTCATTTTTATAAATTGTAAGGATTCATGCTATACGATCTAACGGATATCTAACAACACATATCTAAAAATGGTTAAACAATAGTCAAATCACTAATAAATAAAACGATATCTGTAACCATGGCGAAATCATAACATAAAATGTCTATCTATTTTTTAAAAACCTGGTTTGCCGTATTTACGTCTCCGTAGATAGACAAAAAGATAACCAAACAATGCCAAAATGACCACTGGAAGTACTACGTTTATAACTTGCCATTTGGTCTTTTCTTGTTTAGTTTTGACACCATCTAGCAACCTCAGTTTGATTTCTTTTGATCGAGATTCTAGCGTACTTTCATCATTGAGCATATACTCTACTGCATTAAATATAAAATCCTTATTTCCTTTATAATATCTTCGTTCCCACTTATTGTAGCCGATATCTTCAGTATCTCCTGTCGAGGTATTGACTAGGTTTTTAGCAAAGTCAGCATCTGAGATCAACAGTTGTTTGGTAGGAATACTTTTTTCTTCAAACTTGACATTTAGCTGTTCAAGCGTACTTTTGAACTCAGGAGTGACTCGGTTTTTAAAAGCTGATTCAAACACACCCTCTAGCAAAACCGCAACAGCCTTGTTGCCGTCGTTAAACTTGCTAGGGTCAGGTTCGGTTTTCAGTATTTCGAATGATAGTCTCACAGGTGCTAATTGGGAACGAGCATATTTAGAACTTTTAAGGAGAACAGTCTTTTTGACATTGCCGTCAGCTTTTAGCGTGTCTATCGTACTCGGAAAAAATAGATTTACTCGATCTATATTCTTTACTATCACGTGCGGACTAGATGATGCAGTAGATAGATGGTAGTACCAAGGAAATAGTTTGGTCTGTGGTTTGTCGCCCGCCATACCTATAACCTGCGGAATCGCACTGCACTCTAGATCCATGATCAAGTCGGGCATCAACCGCACTCCATACTTAAACAAAAGTTCATCGAGATTGGTCTCTATGCTAGGTGGAATATAAAACTTATACTTATTGATGCTATCTAGCGAAGTATCAAACTTGTCAATCATCCAAATGATCTTGCCTCCATTCATTACATATTGATCGATTTTGAATTGATTTTGTAACGTAAATTCGGTCGTAGGGCCTGCCACGATAAGTAGGTCAATGGTCGTATCTATGCGAACGGTGGTATCTAAACTTATCCTGCCCACACGGTTAAACTTCCTCATTTCAGTTGCTAACCGAAATACTTGATCTTCTGCCAATTCCCCATTGCTGGTAGTAAAAAGGATATTTTTTGAGCGATTAGCGATCATTTTTTGAAAGGCATTAGCAAATTTGTACTCTAGTAGTGCGACAGACTTATTTAATATCTCGTCCTCATCATCTCCCGGCTTCTGCTCTTCGAGTAGATTGACGACTTGCTTACGATTATTAAAAGTGATGACAGCAAACGGATATACTGCCTTTTGAACCAGTTGCGTACCGTCCGAATAACTTAGATTGATGGGTATAATTTTGTCTTCGGCAAGCGACTTTCTGCGTTGCTCCATCACACGTGGTACACCTTCTGAAGGGTTTTCGTACGCAACTACTATATTACTGTTTAAGGATTGGAATTTTGAAATCATTTCTTTGACAGAAGACTGTAATCGTTTAAACCCTGCTGGAAAATCACCTTCTAGCAACACTGTAATCGTGATGTTGTCATCAGGTGTACTGATGATCTCCTTGGTAGATGCTGAAAGTGTGTAGCGTTTGTCGTCCGTAAGATCGATCTCACCATAAAAGTAATTGCTTATGATGTTGACCATAAAGATGATGCCGATGACACTAACTAATTGTATGATGATATTGTATGACTTCATTGCTAATTACACTAAAATTTGAAAGTGGTCTTATCTCTTGGTTTTTAATAAAAGTACTGTTCCATACAAAAACAAAAATATAACCGAAAGGAAGTAAATGATGTCTTTGCTGTCTATCAGTCCTTTCGAAATACTACTGTAATGGTAATTGATCCCAAGTTTTTGGATAAACAAATCCAAGCCTCCGCTAAACGTCCTGATATTGGCAATGTAGCTAAAAGCCCAATGCACAAAAAAGCACAAAAATGCGCCTAGTATAAACGCTATGATCTGATTTCGAGATAGTGCCGAAGCAAACATCCCAATCGCAACGAACGAACCACCCAGAAAAAACAACCCAATGTAGGAACCTATCACTGCGCCCGTATCGATATTGCCAACAGGCGAACCTAGCATATATATAGATACATAATATACGGAGGTAGGTATCAAAGCCAAGATAACTAACGTAAGATTAGAAAGATATTTGGCTAGTACGATATCATTGATCGTCAGTGGTTTTGTAAATAGCAACTCTAGTGTGCCGCTTGACATCTCCTCTGCAAAACTTCTCATCGTAATCGCAGGTATCAAAAACAAAAACACCAATGGCGCTATCGAAAACAACTGCTCCATAGTCGCAAAGTTGTAGGACAACACGCTCGTATCCGAAAATACCCACATAAATAATCCTATGGCGACCAAAAATACTCCTATCACTAAATAACCTATCAATGTGCTAAAAAATGCACTAATCTCTTTTGTAAATATACTAAACATCCGCAGTATTTTTGGTCAATTTTCTAAATACGTCCTCTACATTGGCTTTCTCTTTGTACATCTCTATGATCGTGAGCTGCTGATATACTGCAGTTTCAAATATTTGACTCCTGATGTCTCTCTCTCCTGATACTATAATTAAATATCCATCTTCTTTGCGCAAGATACGCTCTACATTTGGGATAGCTGCAAAGGCATCTAGATTGATATCTGCTTGCGCAAAAGTCACCCGTATCTCTGTTTGTCCTGCGATCTTGCTCCGCAACGATTGGATAGATTCATCAGCGACGATCACCCCATGATTAAGGATGACGACTCTGTCACACAGCGCCTCCACCTCTTGCATGATGTGGGAGGAGAATATCAGTGTTTTTTCTTTTCCAAGTTCCTTTATCAATGTACGGATATCTAACAGCTGGTTCATATCTAGCCCAGAAGTAGGCTCATCTAGTATCAAAACTTTTGGGTCGTGTATGATGGCTTGTGCTATACCCACGCGCTGACGATAACCCTTGGATAGTGTGCCTATGATTTTGTGTTGTTCATGACCTAGACCTGTGAGTTCTATGACCTCTGCTATTCGCTTGGTTTTATCACTGATCTTGTGGATACTCGCCACGAACTGCAAAAACTCTTTGACATACATCTCCTCATACAGTGGATTGTGCTCAGGCAGATAACCGATATTGCTACGCACCGATAGTGGAGATTTGATGATGTCGTATCCCTCCACGCTTGCCGTCCCCTCTGATGGTGTACTGTAACAGCAGATCATCTTCATGGTGGTGGTTTTGCCGGCACCATTAGGTCCTAGGAAACCGAGTATCTCGCCAGGTTTTGCCGAAAAGCTAATATCATCTACCGCCCTCTGTGTACCATATATCTTTGACAACCCACTTACTACTACTGACATCTCTATGCTTTTAATAAACTATATCTAATGATCTAAAACCAATAAGGACACAAAAGTATAAAAAAACTAACCAAAATTATAACTAATACTAACATTGAGACGCCCAAACGACTAAATTTCGTCTTGGACAGCTACCATTCTTATCTATAAATAATCTACTAAAAACAAAAAAGAGCCTTTTACATAGCTGTAAAAGGCTCAAAAAATACTATAATACGAATAAAATAGATTAGTATAACTTTTTATCATTTATTGTTTTATGATTTGTTGTTGGGCTGTTGGTATTTGTATAATTAATAATAAAACTTCACAGATTTTAGTCCGTGAGGATTAGGATTCTATATTGGCGTTTTGAGGGTAAAACGGATACAATGTTACATCTCTTTTACCAATTGTGGTAGCAAATATTTCAAATTATGTAAATTAAATTGCATTATATAAATATCATATATTTAATTCTTATTATTTAGTAGAAAAAACATATAATAAAAATATTTTATATATTAATAAATAATTATTTTTAAGTAAGTTTTAAGTTAATTTATTTGTTAAAATCGAACCTTTAATCAGAATTATATACCACTTAGCAGTGTTAAATCAATAAAATATATGTCATTGGAATTATTTATTTAACTACAAAGCCCCAAACTCTATCGAGTTTGAGGCATTGTTTTTAAATTTTGCATTGCAAATATAATGACCAAGTTGCTATTTCATCCCTATGATGGTGCCGTCATGTATCACAGCGTCTTTTTTGAGTACAACGATACCGTTTTTGATGACATAATGTTCTTTTTCTTCATCGGGTAGATTTACACTTCCTCGGATGATGACATTATTGCCTATGCGCACATGCTTATATATGATAGCGTTTTCTATATAGCAGTTGCGACCTATGCCCATAGGGATTTTGTCACCAGTACTTATTTGTTCTAGGGATTCGAAGTAATCATTACCCATGATATAGGTGTTTTTGATGACCGTCCCATAGTCTATTCTTGAGCGGATACCTAGTAGAGCGTTTTCGACTAGTTTTGCATGAATTATAGATCCTTCGGCTACGATAGCATTGGTGAAGGTCACCCCTGAAAATTTGGCTGGTGGCAGTAGTCTTGGGCGTGTATAGATTTTATTGATATTGTCAAACATATTGAACTCAGGGATATCTCCTGCCATGGCTATATTTGCCTCAAAAAACGACTTTATGTCTCCTATATCTGTCCAGTATCCATCATAAGCATAACTGATGACATTCATACCGCGATTGATAGAGTCAGGGATTAGTTCTTTTCCAAAATCTACTGCCTTGGGGTTTTCGTTGAGCAATACACGAAGAGCGGGACGGCTAAAGACATAGATACCCATAGATGCTAGGTAGATTTTTCCTTTAGCTTTCATATCCTCTGTCACCTCTGAGGACCAATCTGGCAACAATTCTGCTTCTGGTTTTTCTATAAAGCTATTGATTTTGCCTTCACTATCTACCTTCATGATACCAAACGAGGTCGCATCTGCAGCGACTACAGGTATCGTAGCTATGGTTACATCGGCTTTAGAGTTTTGATGATTGGTGAGAACTTCTTCTATGTCCATCTGATAGAGTTGGTCTCCTGATAGTATCAGTATATATTCAAAATCATAGTAAGCAAAGTTCCGCACAGACTGTCGCACTGCGTCTGCTGTCCCCTGAAACCAATCCATGTTATTACTGGTCTGCTCTGCTGCCAGTATATCTACAAAACCATTAGAAAAATTATCAAAATGGAATGAATTTTTGATATGCTTATTGAGTGAAGCTGAGTTGTACTGCGTCAATACGAATATGCGATAAAGTCCTGCATTGAGACAATTAGATATGGGTATGTCTATCAATCTATATTTGCCACCTATGGGAACAGCAGGCTTTGAGCGGTCTTTGGTCAGTGGATATAATCTAGAGCCTGCACCTCCACCTAGGATGAGGCAAATTGTTTTTTGTAAAACTCCATTTTTCTTTTGCATAACAACTAAAGTTTATTAAAAAATAAATAATATATTTAGGATTGTATTATAATACTTTATATTTAGAAAGATCAAAATTAGTTAAATAAAAATCAAATCGCATAAAACTATCATTTGACTACCTAAAGATCATATAAAAAATCTTAGGTAAAGCATTGAAATATTGACAAAATATAATCAAAATACTTCTGCCAAATGCTCATCATGCTATCCTAAGGCAATAATAAGCAATAAAATGATAATGCGGCATTATTTTGAAAAAAAATAATTAAAATTTAATTTTGGAAGGCTATTGTATTATCTGTTTTGATCACTTATTGATTTAAAAAATATTGATTTATTTCATCACCGAAGCCTCCAGTATATAATCCAAATCTACATTGTGTTCAATGAGGTCTATGGCCATTTTTATTTTCCATGGTGTAGAGCGATTGATTTTAACCTCTATTTTATTAACACTAAGGAAGGCGCCGTAGGTATCTATTTCTGTTCGGATAAGGGGCAGGTTATTTTTCTCTATATATTTGATGGTATGCTTGTCCATCTGCCCTTCGCCCGTAGCCACTATACCTGATAGTGGGCAGTGTTTAATTTTATTAGCAAGTGCCATTTGTTCTATTTTTATGATGGCTTCATTAATAGATCTGGTAGCTGCGATGAGCAACAAATCTTGTGAACTTTTGAGTTCTTTGAGATCTATAAGTGAGCCGGCAATGATGCTTTCCACTCTATTGTCCACATAATCTGCATTGTAGGTAATCACACCTTTGACCGCTTCAGCGACCGATTTTATGAGTGGATAAGCTAGGGTTTTCTCATAAGGCAAACAACCTAGCAGTGGAATTTCGTTCCGCTCTAGCCAAATATTGAGGTATTTTTTGACTTTTTCCATCTTCTCTGGAATCACTTTATTGACGATCACACCTATGATAGGCACTCCCTCTTCTCTAAACAGTGAGGTGGTCATATTGAGCATATCTATCGTGCTTCCTATCCCGCCCTCTACGATCATAACTACGCCTGCATCTAGGAGTTTTGCTACACGAGCGTTAGATAGATTGGCTACGCTGCCTACCCCTGGATGTCCTGTGCCTTCGTAAATGACGATATCATTGGTGTCTGAGAGAGAATCAGCTGCAGATAGCAAAATCTGATCTAAGTCTATCTCATTAGGGTGATCGAGGTACCACTCAGTCGCCCCTGGCCCAAGTATCACTGGACTGTGCAACTCAGGTATGATCTCAAAGTTAATCAAATCTGCAAAGAGGATCGTATCCTTATCTACCCTGAGGTTCTGGATGTCTAGGAACTTCTGTCCTACAGGTTTGCTATAGCCGACTTTGAGATTACGTTTCATAAACGAAGACACTAGCCCGAGTGTTGAGGTAGTTTTGCCTACATGTTGGCTGGTAGCTGCTACATAGATATTGCGATATTTCTGCATGATAATTAGAGATTTTGATGATAGGATAAAAGTAAACATTTTTAGATATACGAAGCAAAAAATTAGCAGATATCACGAAAAAACTGGCTAAAACAGCTTAAAATCATAGCTTGTGACTGTAAATAAAGAAAGGAGCACTAGACTAATGAGCGATTCTTCATTAGCTTTGGATTATTTCATAAATATAATTATTGATATTTTAGGAAGTTAAACGTATTTATACATTAGTTTTTTTTCTCCACCACATGGCGAGTACAAATGCTGAAATCAAATGCCAAATACCCCACCAAGCTGCTATAAGCGCCATACCACCTGACCCACCAAAAAAATTAAATATCAGAATCAAACCCAAGCCTGAGTTTTGGATGCCGGTCTCGATAGAAATAGTGCGTGAGTCATTTTTCTTTAACTTGACGAAATACCGTGCCCAAGTGTATCCCAATAACAAGGAAAGCCCATTATGTAATAATACTATCCAAAAAACGATGCCTATATATGCACGTAAACTATCAAAATTGCCATAAACCGCCCCTATGATAAATGTAATAAATATACCAATGCTCAGGAATCGGACAGGTTTAACGATCTTTGCTATGAAAGTAGGAAAATATTTTTTTGTCAACAGCCCTAAAACCAAAGGAATAAATAGCAAAGTCACTATCGTCTCAAACATACTTAGAAAACTAATATCAAATAAAGTCCTATCAACTAACTCTATAGGTAAAAACTTATTCAAATTGATAAATATCAAGGGCGTAGTGATACTACAAAATAGCGTTGATATCATCGTCAGCAAGATAGAAAGTGCTGTATTGGCTTTGGAAAGATGAACTGCAAAATTAGAAACATTGCCTCCTGGACAAGAAGCTACCAACGCCATGCCAAGTGCTATACTCGGCGCAGGCTTAATCAACCATATCAATCCTAACGTCATCAGTGGCAACCAAATCCATTGCGAAACTATACCTGCTATGACGGGTTTGTAGTCAGTTAGTACGATTTTAAAATCAGCTAACTTTATATCTATAGCTACCCCAAACATCAAAATCCCCAAACATATATTTAATATCTTTAGTTGACTCGGATCAAAATTGATCTGTATGTTTTCAAGTGTTTCCATCTACTGATCGGATAAGTTGAGATTTAAAATTGTAAAATAATATCGTTTAGCTAAGTAAATGCTGTTGCTTGTACACACACTAATTCCTTAATGCTGCACGTTATAAGGTCGACTGCTAAGTAGAGATCTTTACAAAATAGATTATACTGTACGACATTCAATTGTAAAAGTAAAATTCTTTATCACAAGTCTAACATTTTACTTAAAAAAAGTATAAAATATTGTTAAAAAAAGAAGAATAATATTACTCACCCACCAATAATTGGGAATATCCACAATGTTTTATATATTTGCATTTTTTATAATATGTTGCTCTTTTAAAAAATGTATAGTAAATTATTACCAATTAAAAATATAAACCTATATATTTGCAGACCCAAAAATAAATAAATTGAATATCATATTAAAATCTTCGCTGGAACTGACAGGATTGATAGGAATAGCATTTATGTTTATATCTGGAAGTGCCGTAAATCCAATGGCAAATATTGGTTCCAAAGGTGCTGCAATCAAGGATAGTATCGCCATCAAAAATGAAATCCGTCTTCAAAATGTATTGGATACCAATATACAGATGCGACTTGAGGAGTTTTCGTGTGTAGGTGCTTCTGTAGTAGTAATCAAAGAAGGTAAAAATATCTTTAAGCATAACTATGGTGTCAAAAAGTTAAATACTTTGAACGAAATCAATGACTCCACGGTATTCAGACTAGGATCTGTTTCAAAAGGATTTGCGGGTATTTTGGCTGCCAAACTTGCTTGTGAGGGACTTATAGACCTAGAGCGTCCAGTGGTGGACTATGTACCAGAGTTCACCATGAAAGCAAAGTCAAAAGACAAAATCATCAGAATAAAACATTTACTAAGTCACTCTACAGGTTTGACTGAGCATGCATTTTCTAACCTAGTAGATCAAAACATATCGATGGACAAAATCATGGTTTTGCTCAATCGCCAATCGCCTAGAGACTCTACTGGAAAAGCCTATGCTTATCAGAATGCTGTATTTGCGGTCATAGAACGCGTGATCCAAAGTGCGACTAAACTATCCTATGCCGAAGCGCTGAACCAGTACTTATTTAAACCGCTAGGGATGAATCGCACCTCCTCAGATCTAGCCAGCATCATTAAAGACTCCAATCACTGCGTAGGTCACAAGTACAGAGGTCAGCATGTAGGTTTTGCCCCAATAGATCTACTGCCACACTATTATAACGTAGCGTCTGCCGGGGGAATCAATAGTACGATAAACGACATGCAATTGTGGTTAGCAGCTATCATGGGCGACAAACCTGAAGTATTGAGTAATTGTGCTAGAACTCTGGCTTTTGAGCCGCAGATAAATACATCCTACGATGACAAATACTTTAACAAATGGCCACTAACCACTAGTTCTAATTATGGATTGGGCTGGAGGATCATAGAGCGAGATGGGTATCGATTAATCTATCATGGTGGTTTGGTCAATGGTTTCAGAGCTGAAATCGCTTACCTACCGAGCCAAAAAATAGGTATAGTTGTGCTCTTTAACTCAGTGTGTAAGTATTCTAATCATGTGGTGCCACAGATCCTAGATATTATAAAAGATGGTGCTAATGATTGTGATAATATGAGTTTGTGAAAAAAAAGGCGAGCTTAACAGTGTGATTATCGCCGAAGATCTCTAACAAACGTATATCTGTAAATGATGATTCTTCAGGATGATTATACCTTTTAGCTCTATAATAATGCAGAAAATAGTTAGCAGACTTCATCTACTCTATTGATGATTAATCAAAAAATAGTTAGGATTAAATCTTGATAATCTCACTGCCTTCAGACCGATACGGATAGAATCTAGCAAAAAGCTCTTCGCTGTACCAACCTACTTTTCTGGTTTTGGCGATCATATCCAAATGAGGTTTGTTTTTATAGGCAAAAGCTCTCATAGCACCACTTTCTCCCCAAATACTAAATGTGGCTTGGTATCTAAACGGAAGCTCACCTACTCCAGCTGCAAATATAGGTTGATGACCATCTAGTAAACTTCGGCTGACAGCGGGTACATCTCTCCAAAATCGTATCATATCTTTCCATCTTATGGTAGCTCTAGTAATTACGGCGACTTTATTTGCATCATCATGCAAGGCAGGGTCACTTATAAATGGAGACTTACCGCCCCAGAGACCATGAGCCATAGTGGCTTTCATATAGATGGTTTGATGTGCCGAGGTGTGCGATGTATATTCTTTAAAAACAGAAGAACTTACAAAATAATTTTTAGCTTCTTCTTCATTTTTCCAAACACACAATAGAACATATCTACTGAAGTTAGGCAATACACTGAATCCGTCTTTACTACCGCTACCCATCAACTTCATAAATTCCAGTCCATTAACCTGAGCACATAACATCACAAAATTGGACATGCTTTTGAGTGCAAAAAGTTTGTTTTTCCATCCTGACAGCGTAAAAATAGTAAGTGTAGTGACCTGATCCATAAAACAAAAAAGATATTTAAAAATAACCCATTGATTTACGAACATCAGTTAGCCCAAATTGTTTGGCTCATAATTTACTTTATACATTGGATAATCAGTTTTAAAATGTTTTTGCATGACAAATCAAAAAACAGTTGTTATAGTCGGAAGTGGAATAGGAGGATTGGCAGCTGCTATCAGGCTCTCTACACAAGGCTATGATGTAAAAGTATTTGAAAAAAATAGCTATCCTGGTGGTAAACTAAGTCATTTTAAAAAGGAAGGTTATAACTTTGATGCTGGACCATCATTATTTACCCAACCAGAGCAAGTAAGAGAATTATTTGATTTATGTGGCGAAAATATGGATGATTACTATACTTATCAAAAAGTAAATTTGGCATGTAAATATTTTTTTGAATCAGGTCAAATAGTCAATGCTTTTGCAGACTTAGATGCTTTTGCAGACGAAATATCCGATAAACTTGGTGAGCCTAGACACTTAGTAGTTAACTACCTGAACACCTCAAAACGTACTTATATAGACATAGGTCAACTGTTTTTAGATCACTCTATTGGACAAATATTAAAGCTACCTTTTCACAAAATATGGAATGCGCTAAAAGCTACTAAGTTGTCATTTCTATATAAGTCATTGAATAATTATAACAAATCAGTTTTTACAAAGCCAGAGACCGTTCAGATATTTAATAGATTTGCTACCTACAATGGCAGCAACCCGTACAAGGCGCCAGCTATGCTATCTATGATTCCGCACTTAGAGCAAAACGAAGGCACCTATTATCCACGAGGAGGAATGATCAGTATCACTAACGCCATTTATCGATTGGCTGTAAAGCAGAATATAAAATTTATATTTAATGCAGAAGTTACTTCCATAAAGGTAAACAATAGCAAAGTAACTGGTATCGTGGTCAACCAAAGTGAGCAATGTGCCGATCTGGTAGTTTCTAATATGGATGTTTATTATACTTACAAACAATTGCTCCAAAATGATCTAAAAGCAAAAAAAATTAAACGTCAAGAGCGAAGCAGCAGTGCCATCATATTTTATTGGGGGATAAGTCATTCATTTCCAATGTTAGAATTGCACAACATATTTTTTTCTACAGATTATAAAAAAGAGTTTAATGCTATATTTGATAGTAAAACCATAGACGATGATCCTACAATCTACATCAATATCACTTCCAAAATGGAAGCAGCCCAAGCACCGCAAGGCTGCGAAAACTGGTTTGTAATGGTCAATGCGCCCCATGATGTAGGACAAAAATGGGAGTCGTTTAGAGATCAATGTCGTGCACATGTCATCCAAAAGCTCAATAAAATATTGAAAACAGATATCTCAGCTTATATACGTACCGAAGCATACTTAGACCCTTCACTTATAGATAGTCGAACCTCTAGTTATACAGGAAGTCTATACGGGAGTAGTAGCAACAGTAGATTTGCAGCATTTCTTAGACAGCCCAATAAATCTGAAGACATAGACGGCCTTTATTTTGTAGGAGGTAGCGTACATCCTGGTGGTGGTATTCCACTTTGCCTTCGTAGTGCAAAAATAGTAAGTGAAATGCTTGACTAATTGTAAAGATGAAAGAAAAAAAGATTTTTTATATATCAGTTTTTGTAGCTGTACTATTCCACCTCAGTGGTCTGATCGGCATGTATTCTGACGCTAGGTCATGGTTTATATCTATGACACCATTTACTTTGGCGTTGATGACTGGGCTCATTATATGGAATGAAAAAACTATCCGTCGGGTCTCTACATTATTTTTTGTTTTGTGTTTTTCTATTGGTTACATAACTGAAGTGATCGGTACGAGTACAGGATTACTGTTTGGTGATTATACTTATGGTTATGCCCTAGGCTACAAAGTACTAGGCGTGCCGCTATTGATAGGTGTCCTATGGTTTGTCACTGTTTACTCTATAGGTCAAACAGTACTTTTGGGATATAGACTTTTGATTGGTAATGGTTTACGATCTATTTCAACCAATTTTTTACTAGTGATATTTGCAGCAGCCATGACCACATTATTTGACTTCATTCTGGAGCCAGCGGCTATTTCATTGGGTTATTGGAAATGGTATCCTGATGGTACGATTCCATTATTTAACTACATTTGCTGGTTTTTTATAAGTGGATTTTTATTGATACCATTTTATACGGTTAATGAAATAAGTAAGGAAATAAATTATTTTTCAATAATTCTCATTTTAATCCAAACCATATTTTTCTTGTTAATTTGATAATCATTATATACAACATAACATGATCTCGCCAAAAAAGAACCGTAGCCTTTTTACCAAACTTGGAATCCTCATAAATAAAAGAAATATATCAATACCTCAAAAGCCTGGTTTTATAGATTATCAATAAAAAAACGAGCCTATAATCACCCGTCACTAACCACTAGCAACTAGTCACCAATAAGTAATTACTAATAACCAATCACAAATTACGAATAACTAATCACCAGTCACTATTCAACATTCACTAATCCAACTTGATATCCTGATACTTCTCTTTCAGAAAAGCATTGGTCTCTTTGGATACTGCATCGTTGATGATAGACTTTACTTTTGATATATTGGACTCGCGAGTAGGCGAAACCAGCATGTCATTGAGTCCACTATAGATAGACAGCAGTGAAGCCACAGACATATATTTTCTGTACATATTGGCATCGTTATCTGAGGCAATTTTACCAAGAAATATTGCACTTCTTGCCAATGTTTTTTCTGACTTATCAGATAGGAACTCAGAATAGCTCATATAATATTCATACATTTTTTCCATCCCGATATTTTTGGCTTTGGATTCTATATAATTTAGGTCTTCGTCACTTTCGCTTAGCGAGCCGATAATCGCACTCGCAAGATAATCCGAATCATCATTTTTAAACTTGGTAGCATAGTTTCTAGCTTCATCAGGACTGATCGCTGTATATACTTCTAGTGCAACTTGTAGTACGGGATAAGCCTGCTCAGTGAGCAAGACTTCCTTGACGGTCGCCATAGGATCATAACTCTCTATCATCAGCAATCGTTCTAGTGCTCCTTTGCGAACAGCAGAATGAAGGTCTTTGGTAACTAAAGCTTCTAATATAGATTGATAGGCTGGTAGATTTTCTTCTAATATAGCTGATAGTCCCTGTTCACGGATAAAATAAAAGTCATCTTCGAGTGCTAGGTCTATCGTTTCGTTTTTTGCATCAGATATATTAGAAAGTGCAATCATTTTGTCCATGAACAGTGGAGAATACTTGAACTGAGCTTTGTATTGTTCCTCGGTTTTATTTTCATTGATCTGCGCCAAAAGCACATTATCACCGTCAAAAACATAAACTTCTGGTTTTGCCTTCAGGTCATCAAATATAAAAGTCTCCACTTTCTCATCAATCATCAGCGGGCGCTTCTCCACGCTCCCATCAGCATAGTATAGCGCAACGTTGGTAGGAAATACAAATTTTTGATAAAAGTCCTTAGGTGTTTTTGATTGATCCACAGTCACCATAAGTGCTTTGGTCGCTTCATCATACGTGTAGGTCACCTCGATTACAGGGTGTCCGTTGCCCAAAAACCACTGATCAAAAAACCAGTTTAAGTCCTCCCCTATCGTATCCTCAAAAGCCATACGCAACTCATCTACCTCCACTGCTGTACCCGCATGTGTAGTCAAATATAGATTGAGCGAAGCATAGAAAGCTTCATCGCCTACATAGTTTCTCAACATGTGTAGCACCATCCCACCTTTGTTATAGCTATGTGCATCAAACATATCCTCTTTGTTATCATAATAATAGTTGATCAAAGGATGCGCGCCCGTACCAAATACTTGACCATAATAGCCATTCATTTCGTTCATCCTATGATAATCTGCACTCTTGCGGCCATACTTGTGCTCTGTCCATAGATACTCAGCATAGTTAGCAAAACCCTCGTTTAACGTCAGGTTGGACCAACCCTCACAAGTTACCAAATCTCCAAACCAATGGTGCATCAACTCATGTGCTACGATATAATCGTTGTTGTTATCTATGAGCTCTCTACTAGTTTTCTGTATGAAATCACCAAAAACACTTGCTGAAGTATTTTCCATCGCACCAGATACAAAATCCTTCACAACGACCTGCGCATACTTGTCCCATGGATACTTATAGTCTAATTGCTTAGAAAAAAATGTCATCATCTCAGGCGTATGATTAAAGATCTTTTTAGCATGTTTGCCAAAGCCCTTCTGCACCATATAATGTACTGGGATGTCTTGCCACATCTCTTGTTCCTCATCAAAATCTCCCACTGCGATCATCACTAGATAAGGCGTATGCGCTTTATCTTGCTTCCAATAGTCTGTGCGTGTGCCATCAGGATTGACCTGAGATTTGATTTTCAATCCATTGGAAAGCGTTTTGTATTTATTGTCAACGGTAAGTATAATCTCTTGCGTGAATCTTTCGTTTGGTCTATCGAAGGTTGGAAACCATTTAGAATTATTTTGTGTCTCACCTTGTGTCCATATCTGCGTAGGTGAGTCGGGGTCTAATCCTAGCGGATTTATAAAAAACAGCCCTTTGTCAGAAGTGATAGCTTCGCTTCCTGTAGCTTCGCGCTCGTTGGGTTTAGCGATGTATACGATATGAAGATTGATCGATTCCTGTCGCGTGTAGGTGCGATCAAGTGTAATAGTCAGCAATTCTCCATCGTAGGCATACTTTAGGTCACTCGCTTGGTTCAGAAGATTGATACGTTTGATATCAAAATTGACAGCATCTAAGGTAATCTCTGCAATAGGTTTAAAAAATGGTTTCAGTGTGATGACTGCATCGCCGATGACATGCTGATTAGCCCAATCAAACCTCAAGTCCAACTTAGTATGCGTAATGTCATACTTCATGGTAGCACTAGGATTATATGCTTTTGGCAATGAATCCATAGCATTAGCAACATCAGTGATGACCAACGTATCAAGCAAAGTCTCTCTGAAATCTTCTCCTTGATAGACTACTTCTTTTTTGGCCGCGCAGCTAGAAACCAAAAAGATAACAATAGTCAAAAATATACAAACTGAAACTATTCTAAATGGAATTCTTTTCATGTCTTATTATTTATAGGTTGTGTACTTTATTATAAAATGATTTGATTTCTTTGGAGCCATCTCATTAAAAAGTCTGCAAAAGTACAAAATCATTTTGAAATGGTCTAAAATTTAACGAAATATGGTGAATCAGCATATAAATGGATGCAAAACCTTGGACTCTAAATCAAAAGTGTACTCATGTAGTGATTGCTAATAGTTTAGGACAAAGTCAAAAATAATGATTGAATACCAAGGAAAAACCAATAAGAGTTAAACTAATATTGGATTAAAAACTTGTTATTCAGTGTAATATACATTAAATAATAAAAATATAGATAATATATATATAAAAATAAAATATACTTTAAATGATCACATTCAATATTTTACATATTAAAATTATAAAATATAAAAAATATAAAAAATAATTCCAAAAACATATACGATATATAAATAATATGTATTATCTTTGTCTTGTGTAAGTTTTGGTTATTAAATTGTAACAATTCGTAATTGCTCGTGAAATGTCACGAGCAATTTTTATTTGTGGCATCAACTAATACCAAAAGTACATAATTATTTTAAAAACTAATAGCCATCCATTATCATAGATTTTAATCTAGGGTATAAAGAAATCGTAGGAATCATACCATTACACATAGTCATATAAAGCTATATAAAAATATTTGGCATAATAATTGTAATATATATCATATATGAGTTTTGGTTATTAAATTGAGTAATGCCCGTGTTTTCGTCTTACACGGGCTTTTTTTATTTTAGGAAATACTAAAGCAGTAGAATAAAATCCATTTCTCTAATAAGTGGAGTTCCTACGGAACATTTATACCTCTTCAATTTGCAACGGATTAAAAACCATTGCTGGAATGTGGATCGTTATTACAGAACTAATTAGGACACCACATCACTTGTAACGGATTAAAGTCGAATAACAAAATAACGAATATAGAGCTGTAGGCTCGGTGTACATTGTTGAGCTGCAATTTATTTTAACTCAACAAAAGATACCATTCACTATTCACACTTCAAAACCAATCCTGAATAGTCCGGCATTTCTAATGTACGAGATATAGCAGCAAAGTCTCCATTGTATTGGAATACGAGTTGAAACTTATTATAGTCTAAAGGTAGATCAAAAGTCGTAACAGTGCTGTTATTATTAAATATTATTAGAAATCTTTCATTAGCATCATATCTGTAATAAGCAAGCACATTATGGTCTTCATCCAAGTTCACAAAGGCGTAGTGTCCATAAGTAAATGCTGGAGATGACTTGCGCAAAGTGATGACAGCCTGATAAAAACCAAACATATCTTTGTCAAAAGCTACAGATTCTTGATACTTATAATCAGAGTTAGCAGATTGGGTTTCTGGTTCAAAAGTGATATCTTCCCATATCAACGGTTTGCGATTGTCGGGATCGTCTGCGCCTCTCATGCCCATCTCATCACCATTCCATATATGCGGTGCACCTATGAATGTAAACTGGTGGAGCAAAAATAGCTTGGTTTTGTGGTAAGTGATTTCACCAGGTTGATTGGTGCGATATTGGGGATCTTCCTGTGGTTTGCAATGGAATTTATACTTATTGACATTAAAAAAAGAAGTCAATAACCTCGGAGAATCGTGCGACGAAGCTAGATTCATCATTGCTTGCGCAGTGTGAGGCTCATACTTATCATAAATACTATCTATGGCTGTCCTGAACGCTACTAGATCTATTCGATCATTAGGCTGAGCGAAGTAACCCCGTGCAACTTTGAACCATTGGTAGTGCATCACAGCATCAAATACATCGCCTTGCACCCATGGCATAGGATCCATCAATACATCGGGCCACTCCGTCCACCAATTTTCCCCTACTAGGTAAAAATCTGAATTTATACTCCGGACAAATTTCCTGAAATCTCGCCAAAATCCTAGCGGTACATGCTCTGCCACGTCTAGGCGCATACCGTCTATTCCCTTGGAAAGATCTCCATTCCCATTAGGATCCATCCATCGACGAGACACATCAAAAATATGTTTTTTGACCTCAGTATTAATATTTCCTTCATAGGGATGTCCAGCTATTTTGCCTTCAGAGTCGATTTTTTTGAGTTCGGGAAGATTACTGATACCATACCAACCTTCGTAATCAAACTTAGTTTCACCAGTTTTTGGATCATTTCTGAATTTTGTGATGTACCAATCTTTGTAGAGTGATTGCTCTAAGTTTGCTTCTACGTCCTTGAATGCCCAAAAATTATTCCCAGTATGATTCCACGAAAAATCTAGTACGACACGCATCCCTTCCTGATGTAAAAGATCAACCAATTTTAGAAATTTCTTATCTGCACTCGTCCAAGTCCATGTACTCGGATCGTTGTGATCTTCGGAGGCCATCAGCGCTATATCGCCAACTATATCATCCCCAAAAGTCACATCTATATGGTGATAATGTCTAGCATCATACTTGTGTAGGGAGGGAGCATCATTGATAGGATTAAAATACAACGCATTAACGCCCAATGATTTGAGGTAAGGAATCTTATCAATCACGCCATCTAGGTCTCCGCCGTATCTCCTCATCTGTACTGTCCGATAAAAGTCGAGACCTGTCCCTTGCTCCCAGGGAGTCTGCTGATACCAATTAGCGCCCCACTCCATCAACTCCCAGTCGCTAGGCAGAGGATCTATCAGCGCATTTTGGCAGGTACTCGGTGAAGGATCGTTGCTTAGATTTCCGTTTCTAAATCGCTCTACTAATATCTGGTACCAAATCGCCTCTTGAGCCCATTTTGGTGGTCTGTCAAAAGCGGTTTCCATCGGTTTATTTATATCGTCTTTATGGTCATCCATCTTCGAAAATAATAAGTAAAAATACTAGTATGAAACATAATCATCTTAAAATAACGAAACTCAACTTCAAAAATGATATTTTTAATACGTTGCCCTTTCGGTAATGTAAAAGTAAGGTTAAATATAGATAATCCATTAAAATATCGTCAAAAAATTACAATTGATTGTCGTACCACTAAGAAAATGAAAAATGTATGCGCCCTAAATGGGCAGCTTAAAATCTCTCGCAATTCAATTATCTCGAAACACCAAATTATAGTTTTTTATAAGTTGCCCTTTCATGGCGCACCGGCGATAACTTTTCTGATCAAAATGAATCTTGCAAACACACAAGTACGAAAATAATACATAGTACGAGGGACATACTTCAACAGAAAGCCAAAAAACCACAACATTGTAATACCACAATACCATAAAACTACGACATCAAAATAGCACAAATTATCTCTACCACTAGTCTAAGAAAATAAAAAATACTACTTTTGCAACTTGTAAATAAAACAACCTAGAGAGATGGATTTTTTAGAAGAGTTGCGATGGCGTGGAATGCTGCATGATACTACCCCTGGAATCGAAGAAGTACTCAAGTCAAGAAAAATAACAGGATACATAGGTTTTGACCCTACAGCGTCGAGTATCACAATAGGTAACTATGTACAAATCATGCTTTTGACATTGTTTCAACGAGCAGGACACAGCCCTATCATACTGATGGGAGGTGCAACCGGCAGAATCGGAGATCCTTCGGGCAAAGATAAAGAAAGAGAGCTCAAAAGCTTCGATGTCTTAGATACTAATCTTGAGTTTCAGAAGCAGCAAATGATGAAATTTCTTGATTTCGAAGGCTCAAATGCGGCTAAGATAGTCAATAATTATGATTTTTATGCCAATATGAATATTCTTGATTTCCTCAGAGATGTAGGCAAAACACTGACGGTGAGCTATATGCTGTCTAAGGATTCTGTCAAAAATAGATTAGAAACAGGGTTGTCATTTACAGAGTTTAGTTACCAACTGTTACAGTCTTATGACTTCCAGTTGCTCTATCAAAACCACGATTGCATCCTACAGATGGGCGGATCGGATCAGTGGGGCAATATCACTTCGGGAACAGAGTTTATACGTCGCAATACCGAAGGTAAAGCTTATGCCATTACTTCGCCATTGCTTACAAAAGCAGACGGAACCAAATTTGGGAAGTCAGAGCAAGGTAATATCTGGTTAGATGCAAGGTTGACGTCGCCCTATAAGTTTTATCAGTTTTGGTTAAATGCCGCAGATGCAGATTTACCTAAATTTCTCAGGTTTTTTTCATTAAAATCAAGGGAAGAAATAGAAAACCTCGAAGCTACCCATGCCACTGACCCAAGAATCATCAAAGAAATCCTCGCTGAAGAGATCACTAGACGCGTACACTCTGACGAAGACTACGAAGCTGTAATGACAGTAAGCAAAATCCTGTTTAGTAAAGATGCTGATGGGCAATACCTCCGCAACTTGAATGACAAGGCATGGAAAGCCATTGTGCAAGAAATACCAGTGTTTGAGATTGATGAGCATAGACTAGATGAAGGAGTCAATATCTGTGATTTGCTCGTAGAAGCCGAAATCCTAAGCTCTAAGTCTGAAGCTAGGAAGGCTATTCAAAACAATGCAATCAATGTCAACAAGGTCAAAATCACATCACATGAAACAATTATAAACCTTGACCTCGTCATCATGGGTCGTTATATCATGCTAGAAAATGGCAAGAAAAATAAGCATATCGTCCAAATCAACGCTTAGCTTAACTATACGACATAATCAAAAATATAATTAGAAAATATCATTTAAATAAAAGATAACTTGAAGTTTAATTTATAACTTTGAGCTAGATTTTGAAAATATCCATGGTAAAACCACTTCATCTTTACTAAATTTTAATAATTAAAATATGACAGTAGCCGTTATTTTGAGTTTGTGTGTTTTGATACTATTAGGGTATGTATTCGACCTCACCGCTTCAAAAACCAGGGTACCTTCTGTGATATTGCTGTTGCTGATGGGCTGGATTGTACGTCAAATAGTCACCTACCTCGATATCACACTACCCGACTTCAATCCTATCTTGCCCATACTCGGTACTATAGGATTGATACTGATCGTATTAGAGGGCTCACTTGAGTTAGAACTCAATAAATCTAAGTTACCCGTACTGCGAAAATCGTTGCTAGGTGCACTCATTCCGCTTGTTGCACTTGCATTTGTGTTTACATATATATTTAGCTATGGCGGAACTTATGACCTCAAAATTGCCTTAGTCAACGCCTTGCCGCTATGTGTTATAAGTAGCGCAATAGCGATACCAAGCGCTGCCAATCTACTGAAAGGAGACAAGGAGTTTATTATCTACGAAAGCAGCCTTTCAGACATCATAGGTGTGGTTCTTTTTAATTTTTTGATGTTTAACACAGAATTTAATTTCAGTACTTTCGGCGGCTTCTTTTTACAATTGTTGGTGATGCTACTCATCTCAATAGTTGCAACTTTTGGGTTATCCTTATTATTAAGTAAAATAGAACACCACATAAAGTTCATACCAATCATTATCATGGTGGTATTGATTTATGAGATTGCAAAAGTTTATCACTTGCCTTCTTTGATTTTCATCATGATATTGGGTTTAGTACTAGGCAATATAGATGAACTAAATGGTTATGAATGGATCAAAAAATTTAAAACCGAAACCCTAAATAAAGAAATACATAAGTTCACAGAGATAACGATTGAAGGTGCTTTCCTCATCAGAGTGTTGTTCTTTTTGCTTTTTGGCTACCTGATCGAAACCGAAGAACTACTCAATACTGATACGCTCTTATGGGCACTGGCTATCGTCGTCTCCATATTTTTATTTAGAGCTATACAACTCAAAATCAGCGGACTCAAAATCGCCCCTCTACTTTTCATAGCGCCTAGAGGATTGATCACGATACTATTGTACATATCCATAGATCCGCAATTTAAAATTGCCATAGTTAACAAACCACTCATCATACAAGTGATCTTAATGACGGCATTGGTCATGATGTTTGGACTGATATTTACGAAAGTAGAAAAACCGTTGCTAACCGCAGAAAAAGAAGTAGCCAAACATCTAGACAACTAAATTTGTTGTCTTACTAAAACCTAAAGGAATGAGTGACCAAATAAAGCATGAATGTGGATTAGCAATGATAAGATTGCTCAAACCATTGTCATACTATCACGCAAAGTACGGAACGGCCTTATATGGTCTAAACAAAATGAACCTCCTGCTCCAGAAGCAACGCAATAGAGGTCAAGATGGTGCCGGTGTAGTCACCATAAAGCTAGATTCCACACCAGGTACGAGGTACATCAGCAGAAGGCGCTCCAATAGTCCTCAGTATCTCAAAGATCTTTTTGATGGTGTGTTTTCTCATTTTGCCAACTTAACCAAAGAACAACTCAATGATCCTATATGGCTTAAAGACAACAAGCCTTACATGGGTGAGTTGCTCCTCGGACATCTAAGGTATGGTACACATGGCCCCAATACCATAGAAACTGTACATCCATTTCTGAGACAAAGCAACTACATCACCCGTAATCTAATACTTGCGGGCAATTTTAACCTTACAAATGTAGATGAACTGTTCAACGAACTACTTGAATTTGGTCAGTATCCAAAAGAAAAATCAGATACCGTCACTGTCCTTGAAAAAATCGGTCATTTTCTTGATGATGAAGTACAGAGGCTTTTCTCATGGTTTAAACCCGAAGGATATACCAACCAACAAATCAATGGTCTGATCGCTGAGCACCTAGATGTGCAGCGGTTGCTCCAGAGGGCTTCACGCAAGTTTGATGGCGGATATGTGATGGCAGGTTTGATCGGTCATGGAGATGCATTCGTCATGCGAGATTCGTCAGGCATACGTCCCGCGTTTTACTACCAAGACGATGAGGTCGTCGTAGTTGCCTCTGAGCGTCCTGCCATTCAGACGTGTTTTGATGTCAATTTTAGTCTTATCAAAGAACTGAAACCTGGTCATGCTTTGATTATCAAAAAAAATGGATTAGTTGTAGAGGAGCAAGTCAAAGAGACACTCAAATCCACACCATGTAGCTTTGAGCGCATATATTTCAGCCGTGGCACCGATAGAGACATCTACCTAGAACGCAAAAAACTAGGTACACAGCTCACTGACAAAATCCTCCATGCAGTGAACTACGATTTCAAAAATACACTTTTCTCATTTATACCCAACACCGCAGAGGTGGCTTTCTTTGGGATGATCCAAGGGCTTCACGAAAAGTTAAACATCATCAAGCAGCAGCAGATTCTGAACCTTACGGAAAAAGGAGACTTAACGCCTGACAAGCTAAGTGCTATCCTAGCACAGACCATTCGCATGGAAAAGCTAGCCGTAAAAGATGAAAAACTGCGTACATTTATTGCCGACGACTCCACACGAGGTGATATGGTCGCACATGTATATGATGTCACATACGGAATAGTACAAGACGAAATAGATACTCTCGTTCTCATAGACGACTCCATCGTGCGCGGGACGACACTCAAAGATAGCATCATCGCTATACTGTCCACGCTCAGACCTAAAAAGATAATCATTGTGTCATCTGCCCCACAGATCAGATACCCAGATTGTTATGGGATAGATATGAGCAAAATGAAAGAGTTTGTAGCATTCAGGGCTTTGATAGCATTGCTGACTCAAGACAATAAGTTACACTTGTTAGATGAAGTATATATAAAATGCGTAGCACAAGAAAACTTGCCGATAGAACAAGTAACTAATCAAGTAATCACACTATATGACCAATATTCGGACGATCAGATCTCAGCAAAAATAGCAGAACTCATCACTCCCGAAGGTACTAAACCCGAAGTTCAAGTCATATACCAGACCGTTGAAGGCCTCCACAAGGCTTGCCCAAATAACAGTGGAGATTGGTACTTTTCAGGCAACTACCCTACCGCCGGAGGCATGAGAATAGTCAATCGCGCTTTTATGAAATATGTTGAGAATAGCGACGAAAGGGCTTATTGATTTGTAAAAGAATTGAGAAATGAAAGTTTATTTAGATAAAAAAAAGCAGACCATGTTTGAAAACAATAAAAATAGAGAAACAGATTTAATCAAAGAAAACCAGCTTTTATTTCAATTTTCAAAAGTTATAAACAGCGACGTAGAAATTAATCAAGATGAATTAAGAGTATTATCTTTATTTTCTGGATGTGGTGGAATGGATTTAGGATTTGAAGGTGGCTTCTCTGTTTTAAAGGCTTCCATTAATGAACGAGAAACTCCTTATTTTATTGACAAAAAATTAGAAAATGGATTTATCAAACTAAAAAAAACAAGGTTCAAAACTGTTTTCGCAAACGACATTTTGAAAGATGCCAGAAATGCTTGGATAAGTTATTTTTCGCAAAGAGGGCATAGTGAAGATATCTTCCACCATGACAGCATTGTAGATCTTGTTAAAATGCATCGAAATGGGATAAATTTATTTCCTGAAAATGTCGATATTGTGACAGGTGGCTTCCCTTGTCAAGACTTTAGTGTGGCAGGAAAAAGAAAAGGATTGAACTCACATAAAAATCACAAAGGTGAGATGGTTAATGATAAAACTGCATCAGTAGAAACACGAGGACAACTTTATATGTGGATGAAAGAAGTCATAGAAATCACACAACCTAAGATTTTTGTTGCTGAAAATGTAAAAGGATTAGTAAACCTCAATAATGTTAAGGAAATAATACAAAACGACTTCTCATCAGTTAATAAAAATGGATATATTGTTCTAAATCCAAAAGTATTACACTCCGCTGATTATGGTGTACCACAGTCAAGAGAAAGGGTAATTTTCATTGGAATTAAAAAGTCTGCTTTAACCAAATCTGCTTTAAAAGAATTAGAAAAAGACGTGATTTCATCACAATACAGCCCTTACCCAAATCCTACCCATTCATATACTACAGAAGGTAATGAATTAAAACATTTTGTTCAGTTAAAAGATGTATTTAATCATTTAGAAGAACCTGAAAATACAATCGATTTATCGCAAAAATTTTACTCAAAAGCAAAGTTTATGGGTAAACATTGCCAAGGTCAAACAGAAGTTAAACTTTCAAGAATATCACCAACAATCCGTTCCGAACATCACGGAAACATAGAGTTTAGACGTCTATCCAAAGAGAATGGAGGTCAAAATGAAATCGAGTTAAATAATGGTTTAAAAGAAAGAAGGTTAACGGTAAGAGAATGTGCATTAATTCAAACATTCCCTCCCGACTTTCATTTTGTAATTGAAAATAAAAATGGACGTAAAGGTTCATTTATGTTGAGTCCTTCACAAGCATATAAAATAATAGGTAATGCAGTTCCACCTCTTTTAGCGTACAATATTGCTAAAAGAATCGAAGGTATTTGGGACTTGTATTTTAAAAAATAAATATGATTATTTCAGTAAATTCAAATCAGGAAAAAAGTGAGTTTAATTCATTATTAAACAATACAATTGATGAACTAAATATCCATGCTAAAAATTCATTAAAAAAGGTTTCTACACTTTTGGGTAGAAATCTTGAACCGTATGTAAAAGATGTAATGTCTGATTTAGCTGTAGGGACTGCTTTTGAAAACACCATAGAATTGATAGGCGGACAAAAATTTCCTGATATTATTGCAAAAAAATATTATGGAATAGAAGTAAAGACTACAACTCAAAACCATTGGAAAACTACAGGAAATAGTGTTTTAGAAAGTACACGAGTAGATGGCGTTGAAAGAATTTTTATGCTATTTGCTAAACTATCTACTCCGATAGAGTTTCGATGTAGGCCTTATGAAGAAGTATTATCAGAAGTTGTAGTGACGCACTCTCCTCGATACTTAATAGATATGAATTTAGAAAAGGGTAAAACAATTTTTGATAAAATAAAAATACCGTATAGTAAATTAAGAGAGAACGATAATCCTATAAAACCTATCGTTGATTATTATAAAAGTAAGCTAAAACCTGGTGAAGAACTTTGGTGGATGGATAATGAAACCAATAAATCAAGTAATATAGTTATTCGAATATGGAATAATTTATCAATAATAGAAAAACAAGAATTAAAGATTCGAGCTATGGTTTACTTCCCCGAGCTTTTTGGAAATAGTAGTGATAAGTTTGGAAGGTTTGCTGTCTGGCTTGTAACTCGCAAAGCAGTTGTTTGTCCTAATGTTCGTGATTTGTTTACAGCAGGTGGTAAAACTAACTATACTTTTGGTAAGAAAACTTATCAAAAAGTACCAAGAGTATTTGTAAATCTTTTTGATAATACCTCTGATATTTTAGGGATAATTGTACAAACTCCGGCTATTGAACTTTCAGAATTTTGGAACATTAAAACGACAGAAAAAAACAAACTTTCAGATTGGATAAAATTAGTTTCTTCCAATTCTAGTAAGGTTAACGATATTAAACATCTAGATATTGGTAAAATTATAAATGAGTTAATATCTTACCAATAATAGCTCCAAATATTACCCAAAAACCATTAATTTTACGTCCAATAATATAAATCAAAGAATTTCTATTGTCTTTAATAAATCTATATCACTTTTTATTTATAAATATTCCGCTTATGAAGTACTTCAATTTAGTGCTTTTTGCTGCAATAATGCTATCTACAGCTGCAGTTCATGGGCAAACCTTGCCAAGTCACGATGATTCAGAAGAGATAGCTTGTAAAGAAGCCCACGCCAAGATGAGGTCTTTTTTTATGCCCAACAGATCCAATCCACTGACCGAAAACTATGACTTGAAGTATTATCGGTTTGAATGGCAAATAGATCCCGCGTTATATTGTATCAGAGGCAAGGCATCACCTTACTTTGAAGTATTGGAAAATGGGTTTGCAGAGATTAATTTTGATTTTACAACAATGCTAAACATAGGTAGTATCGAATATCATGGCCTAAAAATAGAAGGTATCAAATCTGGTACTTATGGTTTAATAGTGCCTTGACGAGTGGATTTTATATCCTGAAAGTAAAGTCTGGTGACAACCTAGTGTTAGTAAAAAAAATACAAAAATAAATCACTTCAATCATGCTAATTTATGATTTTAAATGTGCCCTCGCCTAGCGAATATATCAAAACACTAGTTTCCAACAGACAGCTCGTTATCAGTAAGCTGCATGAGACTATTTTGGCAAATTTGCCCGACGGGTTCGAAGCTCAAATGAGTTATGGGATAATAGGATATGTAGTGCCTCACAGTCTATATCCAGCTGGCTATCATTGCGATCCTAAGTTACCGTTGCCTTTCATGAGCATTGCCTCTCAAAAAAACTTCGTAGCAGTCTATCACATGGGCTTGTATGCAGATGAAGCGTTGATGAATTGGTTTATGGAAGAATATCCAAAACATTGTAAATCAAAGCTCGATATGGGTAAATCCTGTATTAGGTTTAACAAAATGGAGGAAATTCCATATCAACTCATAGGTCAGTTAGCAACCAATATGACACCGCAAGCATGGATTGCGCTTTACGAAAGTATATTTAGACATAAAAAGTAATTATTTATTTATATCAAAAACTAAACAAATAGATTTATATAATTGTAGTTATACTTAATACGCATATCAAATTAAAATAATATGAAAGCTGCAACCGTCCATCAGCTAAAGAAAGAATTGGAAACCTACACATCGACCAAGCTGGTTGAAATGGTGCTAAAACTTGCCAAACACAAAGTAGAAAACAAAGAATTACTGTCCTATATGTTGTTTGATAGTGAAGATCTGGGTACTTACATCGCAGATATAAAACTAGAAATAGATGCAGAGTTAGAAACCGTCAATCATCTACCTTTTTTTAGAACCAGAAGAGTGATTCGCAAAATCCTCAAAAACATCACTAAATATACTAAGTTTTCTGGATCAAAAGAAGTAGAGGCAGAGCTACTGCTGCATCTCGCACGTACTTGGCGGAAGCAAAACAATATGCGCTATTATCCCAAAGCATTGACAGATGTATATCAAAGAATCATCGAAAAATTTGAAAAGCTTATTCCCGCTACCCACGAAGACTTGCAGTATGAATACAGGCTAGCTTTGACAGAATTGTTATAAAAACGAAGTAGATAGGTATTATTGGATACCTTTGAATACCGCTACATTTGTGACAGCATTTACATTTTGCGTAAGCACATATTCAATCAAACCTTGATCCTCGTCAAAGGTTAAAGTCTTCCTTATACCTTCCTCCACTCGTCTGAAAAAGAATATTTTTCCTGTAGTTGAGATAAGTGTATCTACGATATCAAGGTCCGCAACATTAAAATTATTGGATTTTTCGGAGATTCTTATGCTTTTGATATTTATAATAATGATACTTACTTCTGAACGTAGTGGTGAAGCACAAAACGTATCCATTTGCATATCAGTGCGCGTACAAGTCCGAAGACTACCGCTGTATTTATCTACGACTCTACCGAATTTAATACTCGTCATATTTCCATTTTCTACTTTCTGACAAGAAAAAAAAAATATCAGTAAAGTGGCCAAAACAAATATCAAAATTTTGCTCATAGGTACATTCATATAAAAAAATGTTTAGACGCTTGATCGTAGTCTAGGACACCACAATCAACCGTAATTATATATTAAAATTTATATAGTTTATCTAATGCAATTCGTATGCCAAAAAACTAATTGGCATCTACCAACCTTCTTCTACGTCCCACGATAGTCAATATAGCATAGATCACACAAAGGGTCATACAATACTTAACTACTACGATAAGCGAATCGTTGGCTTCTGAAGAGATAGCAGATTGCTTAGCGTATATGCCATAGAGCGCCCATATAATCACTGCCATAAAAGCTACATCTTGACGCTTAAATATCGCAATCACTCCCACCAATGTAGCTGTAATCACCATGATAATCGCCCAGTTTTGGGCACTTGTGCCCATGCCAGTCCAATCCACACTGACTAGCATAGTTGTAACATTATCAATAGTAGCTACAGATATCCAACCTAGATAAACGCTAAAAGGCAACTGAATAGCAACCCTGTCCCCTAAACTTAGTGGTCTCTCATCTTGCAAAGTAAGAAAAATTTTGATCAACGTAGTCAATATCACTAACATAATCAATACAGAAATGAACATCAGCTCATGATGCCAGGCCAGTATCCACGAAAAATTAGCCACACAAGATACTAGAAACCAAGGCCCTATTTTATTGATGAGTTTGAGTGTAGAAACATCATTTTTGCGCCATTGCAGCCATTGCCACCCAACAAATACGATGAGCAATAGATATATAATACCCCATATACTAAAGGTAAATCCAGCCGGCACAAAAAGATTGCTATACTTCTCGGACAGCTCCTGCGTAGATTTTCCATTGATAGGCAAAGCCACAGCTAAATAGTTTACTAAGATTACCAAAAATAATCCTATAGTATTAGCACCAAGATATTTCAGGATTGCTTTATTCATTGTATTTGTGTTTTGAGGTTAAGTAAAACAAACTTTGACATATCTTGAACAGTTTCGGTATTGGCGCAAAGCCAAAAAAACACCTATAAACAGCATCCAATAGAGAATCATGTTTGATAATAACCCCAAAGATAAAGGTTTAAAACCAAACGAGAATAATATAATCATAAAGATTACGATAAAAAGGTTTTATGACTGAATAAGATTGTATAAATTTGCACCCAATATGCTTAGAAATTTAGAAATACAAAATTATGCGATCATCGAACACCTCGATGTCGATTTCCCTAGTGGACTAGCCATCATCACTGGTGAGACGGGTGCGGGTAAGTCTATATTGTTAGGAGCACTCGGCCTGATTATGGGCAATCGTGCGGACTCTAAAGTCATGTACAATCCTGAAACAAAGACCTTCGTAGAGGCTGTTTTTGATATCAAAGCGTATGGGTTGACAAGTTTTTTTGAAGAATTTGAGTTGGATTATCACGACGAACTCATCATCCGTAGAGAAATAGCTGTAGGTGGCAAGTCTCGTGCTTTTGTCAACGACTCACCCGTGACGCTCGATATATTGTCAGAGTTGACTTCGTTTCTGATAGATATACATCGTCAGTTTGATATGCTAGACATCCAGAAACCTGCTAAACAAATAGAAGTAGTAGATGCCCTTGCCAATAATAAACCTCCGCTAGATGAGTACAGAGAAGTATTTAAAAAATACAAAAATCAACTCAAAAACCTAGATGACCTTAAAGCTAAAAACCGCTTAGCGAATCAAGAAGTTGAGTTTTTGAAGTTTCAAATAGACGAATTTGATACTGCAGCACTTAAAACTGATGAACAATCGATACTCGAATCAGAACTAAAAAAACTCACCGCAGCAGAGGAGGTCAAAAAAGCAACCTCTGCCCTATCCTTTGTACTCGAGGAGGATGAGCAAGCTGTGATTGGTCAGTTGCAGACATTGAGTAATACTTTTTATAGTCTGATACACATAGATCCTGCCTACAATGAACTCTACGAAAGATTGATCTCTAGTAAAGAAGAGCTTTCAGATATGTCTCGCGAAGCTACCAAAATAGCAGATGCAACCGAGTATGATGAAGCAGCCATCAATACTGCCAACAGTCGACTTAACCAGATATACAAGCTTCAAAAGAAGCACAATGTCTCTAACATGGAGGCTTTGCTAGCTGTAGAAAATGAGATTCGCACTAAGCTAGACGGTTTTGCAGATTTGAGTGATTCTATTTTAAAAAAAGAAGCTGAAATAACCGCTTCCTACAAAGATCTAAATACTAAAGCGGACAAGCTTTCGAAAAACAGAAAAAAAGTTTCTAAAGCTTTTGAAGATGAAATACATACTATGCTCGCTTCTCTATCTATGGAGAATGCCTATATCAGAGTACAAATCACTGAAAGTAGTTCGCTAAATATAAACGGTAAAGACGATCTAGTATTACTTTTCTCACCTAACAAAGGAAGTGAGTTTTTACCACTCAAAGATATCGCATCAGGTGGAGAAATATCGCGATTGACACTATGTATCAAGTCTATGGTAGCAGAATCGATCACACTTCCTACCTTAGTATTTGATGAGATAGATGCTGGGGTATCCGGAGATGTAGCATTAAAGATGGGACTGATATTAGACAAACTAGCACTCAAGCATCAAGTGATATGTATCACTCACTCACCTCAGATCGCAAGTAAAGCAGACGTGCACTTCTGGGTGTATAAAGCAGATACGACGGACAGAACGATCACAGCCATGAAGTCGCTAACCCACGATGAGCGTGTCACAGAAATAGCTAAAATGCTAAGTGGAAACCCTCCTACACCTGCTGCTATCGCTAACGCAAAAGAGCTAATAGGTATAGCAAAAGCGTAGCTATGCTAAGACCGCTAGTCAAATCTTATATCACTTCTTACGGTGGCTTATCTAGGGAAGTATGGTTGCTCAGTCTCATCATGCTTATCAATAGAATGGGTGCGATGGTACTGCCATTTATGTCATTGTACTTCACCAAAGAGCTGAATTTCACTATGTCAGCTGCTGGAATCCTACTCGGAGCATTTGGGCTAGGCAGTATCATAGGTGCGTATTTAGGTGGTCAGCTCACTGACAAATATGGGTTTTACTACGTACAATTGTTTTCACTATTGGGATCGTTTGTAATGATGATGTCACTCATATTTATTAAAGACTACAATTTGTTATTGGTAGCAGTGTTTTTATTGGCTTGTATTACAGATACACTTCGTCCTGCTAATAGTGTCGCAATCGCTTCGTATGCTAAGCCCCAGAATCAAACTAGGTCGTATTCTCTAATGCGATTTGCGATCAATCTAGGCTTTTCTATCGGTCCTGCCTTAGGTGGATTGGTGGCAGAGTTTTTGGGTTATCAATGGATTTTCATCATAGATGGTGGGTCATGTCTAATAGCGGCAATCATCTTGATCAAATACTTACCTTATAAAAAGCCAATGGAGCACGCCCATCAAATAGATGCCTCAGTCAAGCCTAGAACATCTGCTTATCGAGACGTCAAATTTATGGTGTTTTCGATATTGACTGCGTTCTATGCCATTTCGTTTCTACAATTGATCACGAGCGTTCCAGTTTTTTGGGCTCAAGACTGGAAATACTCAGAAGGAACGATAGGGTTGCTCTTGGCATTGAATGGATTTATCATCGTAGTGATAGAGATGCCAATCATCAAAACCATCGAAAACTATAACCAATATATGAAAATGGTGGCTCTTGGATGCTTGATGCTAGTCGGGTGTTTTATGAGTTTGTACTTCGGTACACCAGGATTGATAACTGCAACGTTCTTTATAGTGACGATCACTATGTCAGAGATATTTGCTATGCCATTTATGATGAATTATGTAGTACACAAAGCCGCTCCCAAGCGTCAAGGACAGTATATGGCGCTCTATGCTATGTCGTATGGAGTAGCGCACATGGTGTCACCTATGGGAAGTCTTTATGTGGCTGATAAGTACGGTTTTCATGCGCTATATCTGGGCTTTATGATATTTAGCTTGGTGCTTGGTCTCGTGTTTTGGATATCCAATCGATGGATAAATGACCTAAAATCCGAATAAAACTTATAGCCAAGTTATAAAATTCGACTACCATCCGTATGCAAAACGATTTATTCGTTAACCGGACTGCACTAATGAATCAAAACTCGTATAAAACACATGAAGATTCAAACATTTACTACAAAAATATCGATTACTCAGGTAGTATCATTATCGGTACTTTAGTTGCGGCAAGCTGAGCAGTAGTGCTTGAGTCTGTAAATAACTTAGACCAAAAACTATGTGGACGGCGTACCATAACCAACATTCCTGTATGCGTGTTGTCCAAGTAATTTCTTATACTACTCACAACTTCATCACCAGATTCTGTCACTACTTCACCCAAAATATCTTTGAATCTATCTATCGCCTCGTGTGTAAATGGTAAAGTCTCAGATGGTTTTAACAGGTGGTATATATCTAGTGTCGCACCGTAATTCTTTACAAAATTACTTAAAAACTTATAATTATTTTCATTAGAAATCACCTTTTCATCAAGAGCCAAAACAATTTTATTTTTATCTATCCCTTCTCTGAATGAAGCAGGAATAGCTATCACTGGAACACTGCTGTTTTCAAATACTTTTTTTGCTACACTTCCGATAAAAAGATTACTCAAACTACCTTTCCCTTGTGTCCCCATTACTACGATATCAATATCATTAGCAGCTGCAAACTGAGTAATTACTCGGCCAGAATTGCCCTCCATGATATGATATTCAGGAGTGATTCCTGTTGAAATTTTGGGCAAAACAACATTAACCAACTCACCTAACTCTTCACCCACAGACTCCCTGATAGAGTCATCTAGTGACCTAAACGACCCAGTAGATCTAGGCACGGAGTATGCAGTAATGAGATGCAACCTTGCTCCTAACTTATTGGATAAATCTATAGCATAGTCAAGAGCTAATAGCGAGTGTTCAGAAAAATCAGTAGGGCATAAAATATTCATATTAATTAAATTTTGGTTTTCAAAGTGGCATACATCGATATGTATAAAAATCTTTGCAAAAATACTTAATAATATCCAACCTACCAAGACCTTCAAACTATTAAGAATAAATCTTCATAAATTAAACCGTTTCTCAGTTATTTTAGATTAAGATTTAATCTAATTTTATAAAAAAAAAAACTAACAATCCACTAATTTTGAAAGTCTTTAATTTCTTTATTGTAATTGGCATTTTTGATGCGTTGTTTTAAGGATATCTGGCTAACCTTTATCCTCTGACTAGATCATGATTGCACTGATTTTGATTTGCCAATTGGTTGATAATATGAGCTAATCAAAAAATTTATTGATGCAAGGATCTACTGCAAACTTATTGGGTTTCAGAGTAGTAGTATAGCAAAGCACCGAAGGAACGGCCCATATTATAAAAATGGACTTTAGTCCGTTGTATAGAAGCAAAATGGATTCTAGTCCATTGTTTCAGTCTTATAAAATGAAACTAACTTAAGAAACCATTATATCCAAATAAAGACAAATTAGGTCATTGACGCACTGGCAATTATATCCTAAATATAAATACCAAAGATCCATTTCTACCATCTGAAGGCCAAATCCCTGGTCCAGGATAGAACAGCGGACGTTTAGTAAAGTAAGACTCATCCGTGACGTTATTGATACTAAGTTTTAGCTCAAAGCTACTTGAAAACTTATAGGATGCACTCACATCCAAGATACCATAAGCAGGCACAAGGCCGACTGCCCCTGACGGTGGTGCTACTACTGTATTGAGCGCATCGGCATAGCTATCTGCCGTATAACTATACAGTCCCGAGATACTTAGCTTAGTGTACTGAAATGTCACGCCGTTTCGTGATATGACATTAGGAACGCTTTCTATTTTATTGTTTTTGATACTTACATTTTCAAGACCTACTTTAACTTCACCAGAAGTATATCGACCATCCATGATCGCAGTCGATGTGAAGATAGATAAAGCAGTTCTTGGATTGATATGCAAATCTTTCTGAACAAAAACCTCCAGTCCTTTAGTCGTGGAGTTGCCGATATTAGTTCTATAGGTATAAAACTCGCCTTGGGCGTCTGTTTGAGCTAATGTTCCGAATCTATCATTGTATTGAAGCACATAAGCCGTCACATCCCACTTCCATGATGACCAGTTACCTCTGAAGCCTATCTCTGCGTTGTAGCCTTTAGCATCTTTTATGTTAGGATCTACTTTTTCGAAAATCGAAACAGGAATAATATCCTTAAATATCATCGGTCGATAAGATTGAGCAAATCCGCCATAAAACTCAAGATCTGTTTTGGGTTTATAACTTAGGCTACCACCAAATAAAGGAAAATTGTGCGCTATGGCAACAGGAATCTCATTTTCTGGATAGTAAATAATTACACCAGACATTTTGCTTTCTCCCATTTCTACTCTAGCGCCAATATTTGCTGTAAGATTATTGAGAAGTTGAAAGTTGTTTTCCAAAAACATAGCAGTATTTTGAGTTTTGAAACGAATGTCCCTACCCCAGATAGGATTGACTAAAGACAAATCAAAATCACTTCCACCCGTTCCTCTGCCTTGTTGTGTCCTATGCAATAAGTTATTCATCAATTGCAACCCTACTACTAGAGAACTGGTATAATTGCCAAGTTTGTATTGCTGAAGTAATCTCAACTCATTGGTATAACTATTGAACCTATCTATATCCACTTGTCTATTATTATATTGGCCTGTAGCGGTAACTATAGTATCTTTGACGTTAGCAGGTCTGTCATAGATTATGCTATTTCTGATACCTATCACTGCTGATGAATTGTACTGAAGTCTAGTTTTATCACTGATCTTCCAATCGAGTGCAAAAGATGGAATATTGATCGTAGGATTAAAGTAACTTCTAGTCCTAGTGGCTTGTCTTGGATCAGCAGCAAACATAGCATCGTTAAGCTGTCCTGCCATTCTGTAAATGTAGTGTGACCTAGACCACTCTAGTTTTAATGATAGGTTTTCGTTTACATCATACTTAACCACTGCACTTTCAGCACCATAATTTGTTTGTTCGTTTCTGCGATAGCCTTCACGACTTTTCTTCGCTATATATGCATAATATTGAAACTTGCCCACTTTGCCACCGATTGCATTATAAGTGCTCAGCAGGTTATAAGAACCTATGGAATTATAACTTTCAAAGCTAATGGGCTTGGTAACATCACCTTGCTTAGTTACATAATTGAGCATACCTCCGAACTGAGCTCCATATTGCAGTGAACCCGTACCTCTCACCAACTCTATTTTTTCTACACTCTCAAGCGGAATGCTATAATGGCTAGCAGGATATCCATACATATCTGAATTGGTCAACATACCATCTTTGCGAACATTAAACTCCCAGCCTCTATGTGGATCTAGACCCCTAGCTGATATGTTCATCATATTGCCTGCGCCATCCATATCATAAACGAATACGCCAGGAACTTTTGCAAATATCTGTCTTCCTGCTTTTTCGGTAACATTGACATCCATTTGAGTCAGCTGAACGACTTCGTTTTTCTTGCCATCATGGATGTAGGTACCTACTATTGGATCTAATCGAGCCACACCGTTGCGGGTAGATAATGCGGAAACCGTAACGGAAGGTAAATCTTTAAATAATGTTGAGTCAATTTTTATTTGTCCGAATACGGTAAAACATATTATTGATAGCACTAAGATTGCGAAGTTTTTTTTATGCGTCATAAATAATATATAAGATTATAAAAAATAGAATATCGTCTTTATAATATCACTAAAAAAATGCCAAAGATAGTAAAAACAAGCTACTAGATTATACAAATACAAAAAATTAGGATAGTTTAAAAGGGTTTAGAATCATTTTACATTACTTTGGTAGTAAAAAAAATGAATGCATAAAATAGAAGCAAAAGGATTGTATAGCACACCAAAAACAATGCTGACGATAAACAGTGGCTCTAATCAAAATAATTATTATAACTATAGCTTACACCAAATAATACTATTTAATCAATTTTTTTTTGATTCTTTTTTTAAAAAAAATACTTTTCAGACAAAGGCTATGCTGATGATTTTTATTGACTCAATAAAAAATTTATTCCTTTATTCTGAATAGTTTCGCAAACACAAGTAGAATTACTAATTAGATTTCCTCATTTGCTTTGGCCCATACCACAACCAAAACCCAGTAACTGTAAAGGTAATCAATGCCAATCCCATAACTGTGGTATAGAAAAGCTTAAAAATGCCACTTTTAACACCTAGCATTTGATCTAGTATCGATCCATCATGGATATGCTCAACTAAATCTGACCATCGCTGTCCTATATTCAGTACTTCACCTGTAGTACCATCGAGCTGAATCTCGAGATTATCGTCTGCAAACACATACTTGACGATGCCGTTGTTCAACCTTACATCAATCTTATCAATTTCGGTCGATTTAGAGCCATTACCTATACTTTTTCTAGTAGTTAAAGCGATGTTATATAAGCTATCCAATGGAAGCCATGTTTTGAAATCATCAGATATCCCTACTTGTGTATCAGGCAGTAAAAATCCTCGACTGTGTTTTTTATATCCCAGTAATAGTCCAGTAATGGCTACAACAAAGAAAAAAACAAATAAAAATGTACCAGTCAGCCGATGTACTTTTCTGAAGTCACGAAGAAGCTTTGCTTGTTGCGGTCGCTTATTGTTTTCACTCATTTTAAATACTTATTCCAATTTGTCACGAAAATTTAAACTTGCAAAAATAGGAATTAAATCAACAAAACTGATAATTTTCTCTTAGGAATTGACCTAAAACTTTACAGAAATCATACACGGGCCAAAACTATTTCACATTACATTTCTTACTATCTAGACACAAAATTCCTTTACTCATTCATTTATCTATATGCAGTATCTTTATTTTTCTAAGAGATTTTGTCCTATCATTGCGCTGAAAACACTATTTTTGCAAAAAATTATACATTTACTAATTGTTTATAAATATTAAATGCAAACATTAAGCGAACAAGAAATCGTAAGAAGAGACAATCTCAACAAAATCATAGAAGCGGGTATAGATCCGTATCCAGGTGCAACCTTCGAGGTCAATGCAACTGCTGCAGAAGTAAAATCCAACTTTAAAGAAGGAGGTTCAGACTACCAAAAGGTATCGATGGCAGGTCGATTTATGTCCAAACGAGTGATGGGAAAAGCTTCTTTTGGTGAGTTGCAAGACAGTACTGGCAGAATCCAAATCTACGTGTCTAGAGACGAAATATGCCCAGGTGATGATAAAGTACTATACAATGACTTGTTCAAAAAATGGTTAGATCTCGGGGACTTTGTAGGTATAGAGGGCTATGCTTTTTACACGCAAGTGGGCGAATGCTCTATACATGTAACTTCATTTAAGCTTTTGTCCAAGTCATTACGCCCCCTTCCTGTGGTCAAAAAAGATGAAGACGGCAATATATATGATGCATTCTCCGATCCAGAACAGAGATATAGACAACGCTACGTTGATCTAGTCGTAAATCCACACGTCAAAGAAGCATTCGTCAAGCGATCTATGATTTACAACACCATGCGTGAATACCTCAATGAACGTGGATACCTAGAGGTAGAAACTCCTATCCTACAACCACTCTATGGAGGTGCTGCGGCAAAACCGTTCACTACACATCACAATACACTAGATATGAAATTATATCTACGTATCGCCAATGAATTGTACCTCAAACGCCTAATCGTAGGAGGATTTGATGGTGTATATGAGTTTAGCAAGGACTTTAGAAACGAAGGTATGAGTCGTTTTCACAATCCGGAATTCACACAGATAGAACTATATGTAGCCTACAAAGATTACAATTGGATGATGAATCTAGTCGAAGAAATGGTCGAAAAAGTAGCCCTTGCACTCCATGGCAGTACGGAAGTTCAAGTAGGTGAAAACATAATCAACTTTAAGCGTCCATGGAAGAGATATACGATGTTTGAAGCCATAGAACACTTCACAGGTATAGATATCAGCACTCAAGATGAAACTGAGCTGCGCACCACAGCAAAATCACTTCATATACCTGTAGATGATAGTATGGGCAAAGGCAAGCTTATAGACGAAATCTTTGGTGAGAAGTGCGAAGGCAGAATCATTCAGCCTACCTTTATCACTGAATATCCTATAGAAATGTCACCACTAGCTAAAAAACTGCCAGGAAAACCAGGTATCGTAGAGCGATTTGAAGCAATATGTAATAAAAAAGAGATCTGCAATAGTTTCACAGAATTAAATGATCCGATAGATCAACGTCAACGATTCGAATCTCAGTTAGAGCTGGGCAAGCGCGGTGATGAAGAAGCAATGGTACTAGATGAGGACTTCTTAAGAGCACTTGAATATGGTATGCCACCTACAGCAGGTCTCGGTATAGGTATGGACAGACTGGCGATGATCATGACCAATGTCAATAGTATCCAAGATGTCCTATTCTTCCCTCAGATGAAGCCAGAGAAAAAAGAGAAAGAAAAAGTATCAGAATCGTAGCCTTCTATAAGTACCCAAGATTCACCAGTGTTTATGAGTATTATTAAAAATCCATGAGATGAAGCCATTTCTTTATGTACTCGCTTTTTTTCGTATGATTCTAGTATTTCTAGGTATGGTGGGCTTTATGTTAGCCTATACCCTCAAATCTATATACGTCAAGCATACCAAGTCTAGGGCACTAAAACTGCGCGAAGACTATCTAAAGTACTGGGCACTTCCGATCCTTAACATCCATGTTACTGTCAAAGGTGCACCAGTAGCTAGTACTGCGCTATATGTAGCTAATCATCGTTCGTTTAGCGATCCACTTGTGATATGTAAGTATCTACGTGCGTTTGTGATCGCTAAAGCTGAGGTAGCCGACTATCCTATCATCAATAAAGGTGCACAACTCACAGGTGTCATCTGGATAAAAAGAGAAGACAAAAACTCGCGGGAGGCAACTAGAAGTACACTCGTACATACGATTCAAGAGGGATACAACATGTTGGTTTTCCCAGAAGGGACTGTGGGCAAGCTAGCAGCTACCTTACCGTTTAGAAAAGGAACTTTTCAAGAAGCAGCGAAGCATGATATACTAGTGGTTCCCATTGTAATAGAATACAAATCTGCCAAAGATCTGTGGATACATCCTCACTTCATCAAACATTATTTTGCACAATTCAATAAGTGGAAAACTGAAGTGAAAATATCATTTGGCGATCCTATCACTAGCAATGACGGACTGCTATTAGCACAGAAAGCAGAACAATGGATCAATGAAGAGAAAATTAACCTTCGGAAAGATTGGAGTACTGTTTTTGATGATGGCAAAACGTACTAAGTCGTAATCTCAATCCGACTACTTTACCTCCTCTGCCTTATAAACTAAGTAATTGGTTTCTCCTTGCCAAGGAAAAGAGTGAACCATCTCCTGATAGTACAATCTGACATTTTTGCCTTCTAGGTTCTGAACCGAGCTATATACATTTTGGTTTTTGACAGAAAAAGACCATGAACTTGCTTTGTTGACAATGGCACTCCCAGCTAGCTGAAGTTCTCCTTCGAAGGTTTTAAACATAGCTCCTTTTTTGGATATTTTATACAAAATCCCTGTTCTAGTCCCTTCACTGATCGTGTATGTTCTGTAAAAGTAATATACTGTGGAAAATAAGATCAAGGCTAGAAAACCAATGATCAAAAATTTTCTGAAAAATGATTTTGCTGTTGTTTTTGCTGTTTCTAGTGACATGGTTCAATTTTGTATTTAACACAAAGGTATTCATTTACCTTGATATAAGTACAAGATATAGATTACAGTACTATAACTTTCGACGAAAGTCGCAATATGAAGTTACTTTTACTCAGAATCAGCCACAAATTTTATAGATAACGAGTTTACACAATGTCTCACATTCTTGGCGGTGAGTCGTTCTCCCATGAACACGTGGCCTAAATGTCCACCACAAGTACCACATACGATCTCTATTCTACGACCATCCTTATCAGGGATGCGCTCTACGGCATTATCAAAATCTGCATCAAAAGCCGGCCAACCACAACCTGAATCAAACTTGCTATCACTCTTATATAATGGAGTCTCGCATCTGCGACAAACAAATGTCCCTGTCTTAAAAAACTTGTCGTACTCACCTGTAAATGGTCGCTCCGTTCCTTTATTTACGATTACGTATTCCTCCTCTGGTGTTAATGGGTTGTTTTTCATTATAACTAGTTTTATTTTTCTATCAAATGACTGAAGTGCTCTCTGAACTTCTTGAGTTTGGGATTAATGACGATGCTACAATATGATTGCTGACTATTTTGGTTAAAGTAATTTTGATGATAGGCCTCTGCTGCATAAAACACAGAAGCAGCGGTAATCTCCGTCACGATAGGATCTGACCACAGTTGTGTTGCACAATCTGACTTAGATTGCTTTGCAACTTCCATTTGTGCTTCTGAAGTATAGAAGATCGCAGACCTGTATTGCGTGCCTCTATCAGCACCTTGTCGGTTGAGCGTAGTGGGATCGTGTGTCGCCCAGAATACTGTCAATATATCCTCTATAGTAATCTGACTTTCGTCAAAAACCACCTTGATTACCTCAGCGTGTCCTGTGGTACCATTGCAAACTTCGCGGTAAGCAGGATTTTTTACACTACCGCCCATGTAGCCTGAAACTACTTCAGAAACGCCAATCAATCGCTGAAAAACTGCCTCCACACACCAAAAACATCCTGCACCTAGATAGATTACTTCCATTTTATATTACATTATTTATAGTATTAATAACAGCATAGATAACTTAATGTTGCTTAGAAAGTCTTCATCTTCGTTTAACTCGATTTTCTATACTTCATATAGTTAGTCTCCAATTATAAAGTTATTATATAAGGTTTGCTGAAAAAGTCAGAATAACTTCTAAATGAAACAAAACTGTTCAAAAAACCAGCAATATGTGAATGAAGAATCGGAAGTGCATCGATCACATAACTCGCACAACGTCATGAACTATCTTCTCAACGCAATCGAAAAAGCATAAAACCGACGAGCTTTAAAAGACGATTATGACAATACGAGAAGTGAAGGAACTCGAAAGATATAATATGATGATATGAAACATTGCTAAAAGATATATAAAACGTTGCGGAGCAATCAACTTTTTGAACTAGACTTTTCATGTTAAAGACATAACACGGTTTAGATACTTTCTTTGGCATTGAAGAAAAATAACTGCAGCTCGCATACAGCAGCACCAGACTTAAGTGCATAAGTTTGTGTACCTACATACCCAAATTTATATACTAAAATACAAATTAATATATCAAAATCCATTATACTTAGACACATTATAATATAACCAGCAAGACCTGTTTACAGTTGCAAATAATGATTGTAACATGTGATAATCTAACCGTCCTAGCTAAATATAAATTTCCAAAAGGCAGCTGGTCAGAGGCCGAAAGAATATGGCATCATAGCTTAGGTACCACGGCGGAAGTTCATTAGCTGGAAGCAAATCACGCATTATCATTCAATCCCCTTCGGGATCTAATAATTATAAACTTTAGATTGTAAAATAAGGCGTGACCCCGCCAGAGTCGTATGATGTCACTCCTGTGCTGATACTATAGATTTACGACCCATTCTGAGACTAACTTTGTTTTCTTATTATTGGGATTAAGTCCCCGGTTCTGCATAGGAATCATTATTTCATTCAAAAACAAAAAAAAGGTCCAGGCGGGGAGCCATGGACCTGTAATTAATAAACCAATCTCATAAATTGTTTATAAATAAAGACGAAAATCCAAAATTATAAGGCCCACTTTTCAGCGACCGCGATGAATACTGCTAGCTTGCGCTGCATTTCATTTCTTCTGAATTCTATTAATAATCAGGTTTAAAAAAATGGTCTTTACTTAAAAAATTCTCAATGAGACATACTAAAACAAAAAAATCAGTTGGTGGTATATCTTAAAAACAAGAGGTAGCACGCCCTGAGGGCATTGACTACCTCTTGTTATATTTACTGATATTATAAATTAATCTACGTTGTCATATAGGTATGAATTGTTAGATACGAATATCGTACTGTCATCATCCATACTCACTACATAACCAGAGTTTTGCTTTGATGTGCTCTTGTCAGTATCATCTAGTATCACGTTTCTGCGAGCATAAGCAGGTATTGTTTCTAGATCTGATACCATTTTGGGGTTATCTAAAGGCTTACTGCTATTTTTGCGTAAGTACTCTCGTCTAGCTGCATCAGCTTCTCTTTTTTTATGAAGCTCCTCGGTCATCATTCTTTGTTTGCCCACATAAGGCTCATTAGAATTATAACCTATTTTATCTTTGGTACCTTTGATATCATCTTCACCAAAGTCAAAAACGTTTTCTCTAGGAGTATCATCAAAATCACCACGGAAGTAGTCTTCTTCTTGAACCCTAACTACGTTTTCATTGTCAAGTGAAACGACTACTTTCTGTGGTTCGAGGTCTTTGCGCTTACCGCTTCCTTCTCTGAATCCTGTAGCTATCAATGTGATACAAATCTTTTCTCCCAGTGTTTCGTCTTTGCAGTTACCCCATATCAAGTCTGTACCGTATCCTGCTTCCTCTTGTACATGTTCAGTGATCTCGCCTATCTCCGTCATAGTGACTTCCTTAGTACCTGATGTGATATTGAGCAAGATATGTTGAGCACCTCTGATATCGTTGTCTTCTAGCAATGGAGAGTTGAGTGCAGCGTTGATTGCTTTTCTAGCTCTGTCATCACCTTCGGCATATCCAGAGCCCATGATTGCTACACCACTATTGCGCATGACAGTATTGACATCCTCAAAATCTACATTGATGATACCTGGTACCGTGATGATCTCAGCGATTCCTTTGGCAGCAGTAGTGAGTATATCATCTGCGTGTCCAAAAGCAGCCGAAAGCGCCAGATCTGCATGTATTTGTTTCATCTTATCATTAGAGATAACTAAGATAGAATCTACATTTTTCTTTAATTGCTCTAATCCTTCCACTGCTTGACGTTGACGTCTTAGTCCTTCAAATTTGAATGGAAGTGTGACGATCGCTACGGTTAGAATTTCCATTTCCCTAGCTACTTTGGCTATGATAGGGGCTGCACCTGTACCCGTACCTCCACCCATTCCGGCAGTGATAAAAAGCATTTTGGTACCATCGTTAAGCCAGTTGCGTATGTCTTCTATAGATTCTATACACGATTGTTTGCCTACTTCAGGCTTACTACCTGCACCGCGTCCCTCTGTAAGATTAGGTCCGAGCGCTATTTTAGTTCCTACAGGATTAGTTTCCATTGCCTGAGCATCAGTATTGCAAATAGCAAAATCTACACCTGTGATGCCTTGTCTAAACATGTGACCAACTGCATTGCCGCCGCCGCCACCTACACCTACTACTTTTATGATAGGCTTTTCGTTTGCTGGTATATCGAATTTCATATTGAAAATATTTCTGTCGTTAATAAATAAAAAAGGTTTAGAATTCTGAATCAGGAACTGTCTCAAAAAAGTCCTTAGTCAAGGAGTAAATTCTTCCAAAAATTCCAGGTTTTTTCTCTACCACCACCTCTTGTTCTTCCTCGTCATGTGCTTCTGACATAACAACTGCCGCAGGTGCACTTCTAAAAGCGTCTGTTTGGAAAGCAATATTCGGTTCGTCAGTTATCTTTTTAAACTCTTCTATGTATTGTTTCTTATCACCATAGTTGTCTATCGTATGCTTGAGTAGGCCTACAGCTGTCGCAAACATCGGACTAGCCAACTGACTAGAGTAACCGTGTGCGAGGTGCTCTATCGGCTGTCCAACTCTCGTCGGTAATCCTGTGTGATACTCTGCTAGTAAATCTATGTTTCTCATCAATGACCCACCACCTGTCAATACCATTCCAGCGATCAACTTGGTCTCGAATCCTGATCTTCGCACTTCCCAAAGCACATAATCAAGGATCTCTTCTAATCTGGCCTGTATGATTCTAGCTAGATTCTTTTCAGAAATTTCCTTATGCTCACGATTTTTAAATCCTGGTATAGTGATGATTCTATTATCTACTATTTCGTCAGCCATGGCAGAACCAAACTTAACTTTAAGTTTTTCAGCTTGCTCGTTCATCACAGAACATCCCTCTCTGATATCACGAGTGATGACATTGCCACCAAAAGGAATCACATGAGTATGACGTATGATACCATCTTTAAATATCGTGATATCAGTAGTACCTCCACCTATATCCACCAATGCTACTCCAGCATCCATCTCCTCAGGACTCAATACTGCAGCTGATGAAGCGATAGGCTCTAGGGTTACATCGGCCACCTCTAGTCCGGCTTTCTCTACACATCTCAGTATATTTCTACTAGCAGAGATCTGACCAGTGATGATGTGAAAGTTTGCTTCCAATCTCACACCCGACATCCCAATAGGATCAAAGATATCTTGCTCATCATCTACCGTATATTCCTGTGGTACAACGTGGAGTATCTTATCACCTGGAGGCAATACCAGCTTATACATATCCTTGATTAACTTGTCTATATCAGATTGACTGATCTCAGTGTTAGAGTCATGCCTGACTAGTAATCCATGGTGATGCAAACTTTTGATGTGCTGACCAGCTATGCCGACATGAACGACTTTAAACTTACAGTGTGCATTCTTCTCAGCGATTTCGATAGCTTCACGGATAGCCTTTACGGTCTTGTCGATGTTAGAGACTACGCCTCTAGATACACCTTCAGACTTGACTACACCCATGCCTACGATTTCTAGTTTGCCATACTCATTAAGCTGGCCGGCGATAGCACATACCTTGGTCGTGCCAATGTCTAGAGCTACTGCTGTATTTTTTAATATCAAATGATCGTTCATAGCACAAATAATTTAATGATGAATACTTTTCTTTGTTACTTTAATAAATGATGTCTAATTATCACTTTCTTTTTCGAGTACTGCGGAGGCTATTTGAAGGGAATCGCGCAGTACAGGAGTGACAATCCTTGGTTGATTTGGGTTAGCTAACGTTCCTGTCACTTGATTAGCATATTTGAGGTTCAGCGCTTTGTATCTACTCCACCCTAGCCTCGGCAACCCGTCTCTATAAAATATTTTTAAATTTTTAAATTTTGCTTCCATATCCGTGGTATTTCCTAGTATCAGTCTTTCTCTACCGATTTTAGGTACTAAAACGATATCGCTGATACTGTCTGACGAAAGGTAAGCCTGCTCTACCAATGCAGACAGGAACTCATCCTCAGAGACATACTTCATCAGTTTGAACATCTCTTTTGTCATAGACGGAAGTTCAGATACTACCAGCGCTCTGTCGTACTTGACGTCTAGTCCTGTAACTATCGGTACTCGCACTGCATTGCCTATCTGAACAGGAATTGCATTGCCACTATCGTCGATATACGAACTCACACCATCGGGATCTATAATCCTCATGATCGGCTTTTTCTGTGTGATGAGTACATTTAGCCTATCCTTAGAATCAAAGTAAATATCAGCCCGTTCGATCCTTCTATCTTTATTTAGCCTTGCTTCTAGTTTTCGTAGATTTAAGGTTTTGATATTAGATGCATTGAGCGATTTGCCAGCTGTGAGCGTAAGAATAGATACGACCTCCTTCTCAGAGATTAATTCATCCTGACCATTGATACCTTGGATTTTTACTACCAGTGTCTTTACCTTGGCATTAGATTTGCGATTAATAGAAAAGAAAAGTAGTGCAGCTATCATGCTGATCAGTGTGAACCATAAGGCTACACTTTTCACTCGATCCATATTTAATTTTCTATCGTTCATTATTACTTTTACTTTTTGGCGGCTTACGCCAAAAGAATTATTTTTACCTTGTATTTATATTATATATTACTTCTCTTCTATCCACTTTTTGATTTTAGGTACAAAAGTATCTATATCACCAGCTCCCAATGTCATCAGCACATCTATAACACTACTTTCTAAAACCTCCATCAGATTATCCTTTGTAACCAAAGTCTTGTGATTAGATTTCATCAGATCAAATACTATCCCAGATGTCACACTTGGTATCGGAAGTTCTCTAGCGGGATATATTTCCATCAAAAAAACCTCATCAAACTCATCCAACGCCTTTGCAAAACCATCTACAAAATCTCGTGTCCGGCTGTACAAATGTGGTTGAAATATCCCTGAAATCTTTCGGTCAGGATACAATCTACGTGCTGCACTAATCGCAGCATGAAGTTCACTCGGATGATGTGCATAATCATCTATATAGGTTATGCCATTGGTACTGATTACTCTTTCAAAACGTCGTTGGATTCCTTTGAACCCTGACATTGCTTTTTTTATATTTTCTACATTGACACCGAATATTAATCCTACTGTGATGGCGACTGTTGCATTCTCTACATTGTGCAGTCCAGGCATACTCAACACTATATCTTTCATCTCAGTCTTTAAACCATGATAATCAAAACAAAAATTACCACCGACCACACGCAGATTAGAAAACTGAACTTGTCCTTGATCTTCTCCAAACTCTAGTATTGTTACACCTTTGTCAGCCAAATTTTCAAGGTCACTTTTATCAAAAAAATCTAACAAACCAGCCTTTATAATCAGATAGCCAGCTACTTTTATCTGCTGTGCATACTTGATGAAGCCCTGATGCATCTCCTTTTCGTCCCCATAGATATCTAGATGGTCTGCGTCCATAGAGGAAATCGAAGCGATATAGGGATGTAATGTCAAAAAAGATCGATCATATTCATCTGCCTCAAGTACTACGATATCTGACTTGCCTACTAGATAGTTGGTCCCGTAATCTGATACGATACCTCCTAGAAACGCCGATATTTCTTTGCCACCGACCTTGAGCACATGCGCAACCATACTACTCGTGGTCGTCTTACCATGCGTACCTGCGATGCCGACAGAAGTCATAGCGTTACTAATTATCCCCAATACTTCAGAGCGCTTTAGCATCTGGATACCAATGGTCAATAAGTAAAGATAACCTTTGTGATCCTTAGGTATAGCGGGTGTATATACTACCAGATCTAAACCTTGTGGAATCAGGTCTGCTGCCTCATCGAAGTCGATATGAATGCCTTCCGCTTCTAGCTGTTCGGTCAGTTTTGTCCTAGTGCGGTCGTAGCCACTCACTTTGCATCCCTGCATCATGAAATAGCGAGCAATCGCACTCATCCCTATACCTCCTATCCCTAGGAAATATACATGTTGATAATCCTTCATCTTCATATCGAAGGCTGTTTTATCAATTTCAAAATCTCAGATGCAATCACTTTTGCTGCATCGGGTCTAGCAAAATACTTCACATTGTGTGATAGTGCTAGACATTTATCGTTATCATTGAGCAAGTCAGCAATGTTTCCCATTAAATCTGATTTTGCATCTTTATCTTTTAAAAGTATCGCTGCATCTCTATCGACCAGCGCCATGGAATTTACTGTTTGGTGATCCTCTGCTACATTTGGCGAAGGAATCAAAATGGCTGCTTTGCCCAGTACGGCAAGTTCAGAAATCGTTAACGCCCCTGCCCTACACACTACGATATCTGCAGCTGCATAAGCCACGTCCATATCCTCCACAAAAGAGACAATCTGAACGTGATTAACTTTGCTCAGCGCGCTGTCTTTGTACTGATCGTAGTAGATTTTACCTACTTGCCAGTAGATAGATACCCCAGTAAGTGCTGCTATTGCCTCGGCATTGTGTAGCACTGCCTCGTTGATTGCTTTTGCACCCAGGCTGCCACCGAAGATAAAAACCATTTTTGAATTACCTTCAAAACCTAATCTTTCTTTAGCTAAGCTACGATCCAACTGCTGATCTAGTATCCCTTGTCTGACGGGATTGCCCGTAAATATCAATTTATCTTGAGGGAAGAACTTTTCCATCCCATCATAAGCAACACAAATCTTAGTTGCCCTTGCTGCCAGAAGTCTGTTAGTCACTCCTGCATAAGAGTTTTGCTCTTGGATTACGGTGGGGATGTTCATTGATCCAGCAATTCTTAATGTTGGACCACTGGCAAATCCGCCGACTCCTACAGCCACGTCAGGTTTAAATTTCCTGATGATATTGATTGCACGAAGCAAACTGTAAACTAATTTTACAGGAAACACGAGATTGCGAATGCTCAACTTGCGTTGAAAACCACTGATCCATAACCCTTCTATCTTGTATCCCGCTTTCGGGACACGTTCCATTTCTATTTTTCCTTCAGCACCGACAAACAATATCTCAATAGATGCGTCGATGTCTTTTAATGCGTCTGCGATTGCTATCGCTGGAAATACATGACCTCCCGTACCTCCACCACTGATGATGACTCTACGCTGCATTATCTTCTATTTTCTCAGGTGCTATGCGCTCTTCATAAGATTGCTCCACAAATCTGCTCACACTCAATATAATTCCAAAAGATATACAAGTAAACAAAAACGAGGTTCCACCCATACTTATCATGGGCAAGGTCAATCCTGTCGCAGGAACCAACTGTACAGATACTGCAATATTGGCGAAAGCCGTAATCACAATATTTAATGTCAGACCCATAGCTAGCATTGCCCCGAACGTTTTGGGACATCTAGTAACCAAGCTCACCGTTCGGATCAAAAGCCACAGGTACATCAGTAATATCATACCTCCACCTATAAATCCATATTCCTCACATATAATCGCATATATAAAATCTGCATAAGCATAAGGCAGTAGATTGCGCTGAACACTATTACCTGGCCCTACGCCTAGCATTCCACCTTCAGCAATGGCAATCTTGGACTGCACTACCTGGAAATCACCGTCAGAATACAAAAACTTATCTACACGCTTCTCCCAGGTCTCTGTTCTGAAATGGTCGGGATACTTCTGACCTATCTTGTAAATACCATAAAAGGTCGTTGCGCCTAGCAATGTCAGTAATACCACATATTTCATAGATATCCTACCTACAAACATCATCGCAAAGCAAGTAACAAAAAGTAAGGCTGCTGTAGATAAATTGGATGGTGCTATCAAAGCACAAAACACTATGATAGGTACAATAATCGGCAAAAAAGCACTTCTAAAACTCTTAATATAATCCTGCTTAGTGGCTAATGCCCTTGCAACAAAAAGTACTAAGGCTATCTTTGCAAAATCCGATGTCTGAAATGTCAAATCCAATATGGGGATCTTTATCCACCTGGAAGCATCATTGACCTCCGCACCAAAAAGCGCAGTATAGACCAACAATGGAACTGCAATAATCATCAATATCGGTGCCAACTTGGCATAGATCATGTAATGTGTCTTGTACGCCATATACATGAGCGTGAGACCCGCACCTATAAACATGATCTGCCTGATCAGATAGTACCCAGTGCCATGGTTAGTGTTGTACTTATAAACAGCACTACCCGCCGTACTATACACGATCAGCAAGGAGAATATGGACAGTAAGGCTACAATAAGCCAAACTGAGCGATCTCCCTTGAGATTATAATATGTATTAAGTACTGACATTGATATTTACTATGTTAATGTTCCTTATTTGTGTTTTCTAATGATTGCTTGAGATGTGCAACCGCCTCTTTAAACTGATTGCCTCTATCCATATAATTTTTAAATAAATCAAAACTTGCACACGCTGGTGATAGAAGGACGACGTCTCCTGATCTGGCACACCTCAATCCCTCCTCCACAGCTACTGATACCTTAGTCGTTTCTAATAAAGAATGTACATCGTTCTTGAATTTACTCTTCAATTTTTCGTTATCTAGCCCTAAGCAAATCAAAGTCTTTACTTTGTCCTTTACTAGGTTTTCTATTTGTGTATAATCATTGCCCTTATCGGTACCTCCTGCAATCCATATCACAGGTTTGGTCATCGCATCCAGGGCATAATAGACTGAGTCCACATTGGTTGCTTTGCTGTCATTGACAAACTCTACGCCATTGATCACACCACAAGATTCTAATCTATGGGGTAGATTGACAAAAGTCTTTAATCCATGGGCAATCTCAACTTCCGTAAGGCCTACAATCCTACATGCTTCTACTACTGCAGCAGCATTAAAGAGATTGTGTTGACCTTTGAGACTCATCTCAAAAACTGAATCGTCCTCCTTTGAGGCAATTCCTGTGGTGTACATCGACTTTGTGATCGGTCTGATTGCACCATTGCTCTTTTGTGAAGCCATTCTATTAAGAATCTCTTCGTCGTCCCCATTAAAGATAAAATAATCTTTCTGGGTCTGGTTCATGTTGATCCTGAACTTAGCCTCAACATAATTTTCCATTTTGTACTCGTATCTATCCAGGTGATCTGGAGAGATATTAAGTAAGATTGCAATTTTTGGTTTGAAAGTGTCTATGTTGTCCAATTGGAAACTACTCACTTCTAAAACCATAATCGACGGCGATGAATCTGCCACAATGCGCGCAAAACTTTTGCCGTAGTTTCCGCCTATTTCAACCTCTCTGTGTGCAGAATGTAAGATGTGGTATAAGAGTCCCGATGCTGTAGTCTTCCCATTTGAGCCTGTTATAGCTATGGTAAGTCCAGAATAAAATAAGTGACCAAACTCAATCTCGGAAATTACTTTCCGTCCTCTTTCTTTTAACATGCGGAGGATTGGCGCATGCTCCGGAACACCGGGACTCTTAATAACCACCTCAGTTACCAAAACCTTTTCAAAATCATGACCCCCTTCCTCATAAGGGATCGAATACTCAATTAATTCTTGTTTATATCTTGATGCAATGGTGTCCGCCTCACTGACGAAGACATCCATACCTTTACGCTTTGCTAATATAGCGGCTCCTACACCGCTTTCGCCCGCTCCTATGATCACTACACTTTTCATGATTATCTGATTTTGAGTGTGATGATGGATACTATGGCTAGTAATAATCCTATAATCCAGAACCTAGTGACTATTTTTGATTCGTGCATGCCCATCTTCTGGAAGTGGTGATGCAATGGTGCCATTTTGAACAATCGCTTGCCTTTACCAAGTTTTTTTTTTGTATATTTGAAGTAACTAACCTGTAGTACTACTGATAAATTTTCTGCTACGAATATCCCACACAAGATAGGAATCAATAACTCTTTGCGAAGCAATATAGCTAATACTGCTATGATGCCTCCGATCATCAAACTACCTGTATCACCCATAAAGACCTTTGCAGGAAACGAATTGTGCCAAAGGAAACCTATACAAGCGCCTATGAAACATGCCGAAAAGACAACTAACTCAGCAGAATTGGGTAGATAGATAATATTCAGGTAATCAGCTATGATGGTATTGCCTGATACGTAGGCAAAAACGCCCAAAGTAACCCCGATAATGGCAGAAGTACCCGCCGCCAAACCATCTATACCGTCAGTAAGGTTAGCAGCATTGGATACAGCAGTGACAATAAATATGACAATCAACGTAAAAAAGATAGACAGCCACAACTCATAATTGTCCCCAGCAAAGGAAACTAACTGCTTGTAATCAAAATTATTGCCTTTAAAAAAAGGTATATTTGTCACCGTAGTTTTGACATAAGCCATCTCAGTCATCCTAGAGATATCGTTGACTCTAGGTAGTACTGTTGAATATTCTTTAACGATCTCGTAATTGCCTGCTTGTGCCTCTGCCTTAGTCATGCGTATCACTACCTGATCTGAGACCAACATCGTAATCGCTACGATAATACCAAGGACTATCTGTCCAAAAATCTTGAATTTGCCGCTAAGGCCATCTTTGTTTTTTAGAAAAACCTTGATATAATCATCAGCTCCACCTATCAATGCTAACCAAACTGTGGTAAATAACATCAATAAAATATAAACATTGTCCAACTTCGCTAGCAATAGACATGGTATCAATATAGCCATGATGATGATGATCCCACCCATGGTAGGAGTACCTTCTTTTGCTTTCTGACCGTCGAGGCCAAGCTCTCTAACGGTCTCGCCGATTTGCAACCTTTTCAATGAACTTATGATTTTCCCACCGAAGACCAATGAAATGATCAAAGATAAGATAATCGCTACTGCTGCCCTAAAAGTGATGTATTGAAACAGACCCGCACCAGGCAAATCATAATATTTATCAATATATTCAAAAAAGTGGTACAACATTTGTATTATATAATTTATCGTTTTGTATCTTGATTAATAAGTCTATCTAACTGTTACCAAAAAAATAGATAGAACGTGACTTTGCGCCAAAAAAGTCAGGATAAAAAAGTTAACAGCGCAGAGGGCAGTCTGAATCTTTATCCAAAAAGATCCCACTGCAACTGTTAAACCAACCTGAGAATGATAATAGAACCTAAATCTTTAATAC
>Ga0105045_10000023_pt1 | contig 74871 bp, 108 predicted proteins | sample MAT02_FD_78089 | JGI IMG/M metagenome (GOLD analysis project Ga0105045, IMG submission 78089) | Freshwater microbial communities from Lake Fryxell liftoff mats and glacier meltwater in Antarctica - MAT-02 (megahit assembly) | ecosystem: Environmental > Aquatic > Freshwater > Ice > Liftoff...
TGAGGTCAAGCCTATCGTCCAGCCTCTAGCAATAGAGGGGAAGACGATTGGCAAGCCGCAAGGCACTTCAGTAATCCTCAGTGAGCCTAGTGCGCTTTGCTCACGGACTGTCGGCATACATGGATTTACCCAACTTTGCCTAGGTTTTCAATAGCGCTTTTCTTTGCCGCTAAACCGAGGGACGGGGAAGAATGGGTTTATCCAACTTTGTCTAGGTTTTCAATAGCGCTTTTCTCCAGAACTTAAAGAAATCGTTCATGCTGCTGCCTCCTGATCGCCAGCCCACAAGGGAAGAAATGCCTCTAGCTTCGCTGTCAAGCCTCTATCCCCGTGCATCCAAGGAAAGCTCATGCCGTTGGAGAATTTTATTTCTATCGCTTTGCGTTCTCGTTGGTTCTGTGGATAGAAGCAGTGCAGCCCGTATTTAATTTTTCCTTCTGGGTGTCCTGAAGCAGTCGCCCATGTGTACCACCAATCGTATCCTTCAGGCTCAACTACGCTGTCTGGCTTCTTGATGGGGATAGTGCCTTGTGAGATAAATCTGCTGTCCTCATCACCGAAGCGACGACAAGGTAGATTGCTAAAAGGATGAATGGGACACTTGCAGCCTTCAAACTCTTTCAATACCTGATTTGCATCCCAGACTTCACAGTGAAAAGTCGAATTAAAATCAATAAAATCTTGGTCGTAGTCTTCTTCGTTTATGAACTCCCAGACACCTTCAGGGTAAACACTTTCAATTCCTACCAAGAACTTGCCACGTCTTGTTTGGCAGAGGACGACGATGGAAACTTCTACGTAGTTGAACTTTTCCATGTAGACTCCACCCCAACATCGATCAGCGTGGCGAATGATCATCTCAAATGCGTAACTACTGAGAAACACAGTCATGCTGCTGCCTCCTGATCATCAGCCCACAAGTCTCTGTGCTGATCCAAGAGCTTGCCCGGTACATATGCCCTTCTAGCGAGTTCCCTGCGAAGCGACTTGGGATCGTAGGTATCCGATCGTTTTATCTTCTCTGCGGTGGCTGCAATGCGACTGAGCATCGTTTGTTCCAACGACCTGCCACCGGGTAGCCCATACACATGATCGCCCCTTGGACAAGCTGCGGAGACTACTAGCCCTTCTGACACCAGTGCTTTTACGACTTCGTTCACCTTTAGCCTGCTCATATGTGCGATCGCACGGATGGCGGTCAGGCTGAGCATGTCACCAACGAGCGCTTCGATCACCCGCCTCCTGTTTTCTGCCTCGTTGCGCTGGGCTTTGGTGAGTGACAGCCGTGTGCTTCCCTCAGCGTCGTTTGTCAGGCTGTAGAGAAAATGCCCGTCTGGCTGCCGCACCCTCGTTACAAGCCCTTCTTCTAGCATCTCCATCAGCGTTCGCTCTACTGAGTGGGTTTTCAAGTTGGAAATTGCCCTAACTTGGCTCATGGTGAGGGTTCTCCCACGAAGGATGTCGGCAAATCTTTCCTGACTGCGCTCTGACCTGCGCTCTCGCTCATCTGCCAGCGGCCATGAATACCCTAAATCTGTCAGTAGCACCCGCATGATGAAAAGAACCCTAGGTCGCTCCTCTTCTGGCAATGAGCTGTAGGTAGCCTCAATTATTCCGATTTGACTGGCAAATTTAGTGAGCCAGTCAGGATGCTGTTTCTTGAAAAGTGCGATCGCTTTTTCAAATGACTGGCATTCAAATTTCTTCCAGGTCTTTGTGTCCAACGTTTTACTCCAATCAGTTTTCCGACAATACAGAGAAATGCGATCGCCTGTCAACAGCTAAATCTGAATCAATATGTTGGATATTCCAGAACTCTGGAATATTACGGCTGGGAAATCTGACTAGGATAGCCTCAGCCGCTAAAATTCCCAAAAATAGCGCCGTGTCAACGTGACTGACATACTTTTGGCAACAGGGTTAAAGCGTTGGTATATATGGCTTAGATGCCTGCCGTCGCACTGTCATTGATTTTCCTGATTTCAAAATAGAACAGGATTCAGGGTTATTAATTCACTGAATTAAATATTCAGATCTCTTAGGGCTAATCTTAATCTCAGGATCTAAAACTACTAGATGTCAGTGACGCTGCGACGGGAGGCACCTAATCCATACCCAGTAAGGGTTTGAGTATGCTGCCAAAAGTATGTCAGTCAACATGACACTGCCTGTTTTGAAAGTATTTAGCCAAAAAAGGCGGGCATACTTTTTGGGTATGCCCGCTATCAGGCTGATCTACTTTTTACTTAAGCGCGATCGCCCCTCTCAGCAGCTCAATGGCTACAGACTCAGGCGATCGCCCTTGCTCCACCCCCAGCCTTATCAATTCGCTGTCGATATCCCGTGGCACTGTCAGAACCCGCCTTTGGGTGTTAACGCATTTCATGAGGAGCCAGACCTTGCGCAGCTCCTTCCATGTGCCACAGCCGATCAGGGCACCGTCTACTGCGTCCCTGATGATAACGCGCCCCTGATCGATGGACGAGGTTGGATCGATGTATCCTCGGAGCTGGCTGGTCGTGTCGCGAGGGCGAACAGAGCCGCCTGGTTTGGGATTTCCTCTAGGCATAATTGCTCTTGTGCTCTCTTCCCACTAGCTCAGTAGCTAGCCACTGAGAAAAGGATTCTCCTATCCAAGAATCTTTCCATCCATAGGGATCGTTGTTTGAGGCATAGCTATAAAACTCGTTCTTAGCCCATCCGCCATCAACGTAGGCTTGGTAGGCTTTAGCAGAATCGTTTTGAGCGGGGGTGAACTGACTCATTTTCTGTTTTCTCTCCTGGGTTGGCTGGAATGCGATCGTGTCAGGGTCGCAAGATTAACTCAAGAAGCAATCGCCACCGATGACCAGCCATGATTGACTCTTATTTCCACAGTCCCAGACTTCGTGGGACGCTTTGATTGCTACCGTTTCCCCAGTAGGAGACGTAAGGGTGATCTCGCTCCCAACGACTGCTGACACCGCCCAGCCAATGTATCTCTGTGCCGCAGCTAGCGACTCATCTGCTCTCTGAGACTCTACCGCTGCCAGCCTAGCTTCAACCTTTTCTAGGCTCTCAACCTTTGCCGTCCACCCGCTAGGTGGGAGGTAGAACGTATCCCCGTTAACGAAGCAGACTTTCCAGTTTTGACTGCCAGCTTTAGTCAAGAATATATCTTCACACTCTCCACTCCAGGTTGCTTTTTGGATCGCACCATCAGACCAGGCTTTAACTCCTGGGAGTAGCTTATGGCTTATATTCCTAGGGCAAGGCAAGCCACTTACCTCAAGCAATTCCACCCATTCAAGGGGCAGGAGTCCGTCGATGACTTGAGTTGATATAACCTTTCCCAAGAGTTCACGGAAAGAGTAGTTTGACAGCCGGAAGTCGTCAACCGTGGTCTGCCTAAAGTTTTGACTATAGACATCCTCGCCCCTTACCTTTGCAACCATTTCGTAAATAGTAGTGTTGAATTTCTCGCTCTCTTCCGAAGTGATATCAATGCAGATATCGCTTGGCATCCGCACGTCGCCAGATAGCGACATGACAGAAGCCTTGAAAGCTTCAATCTTTTCTAGCTCTTGCCAGCCAAAGGAATGAGTCAATTGAGGGGCAACATTCAAGGTAAACATTTTAATTTCTCTTTTGTGTTTGGCGTGCTGGACTCGTTTCTTATCTCCCAATATAGTACAGTGTATCGGGATAATCAAGCGATTAGCTAAAGTATTTCTGAGAAGTGCCATGCACCCTCCAAAGCAAGGCAGTGTCATGTTGACTGACATACTTTTGGCAACACCCTCTGAACTATATATATCAATGCTTAGAGGTGTGTTGTCCCACCGTCATTGACTTTTACGATCTCAAAATAGAACAGGATTTAGAGTTATTGATTCACTGAATTAAATATTCAGATCTCTTAGGACTAATCCTAATCTCAGAATCTAAAACCCTTAATGTCAGTGACGCTGCGACGGGAGGCATCTAAGCCGTGCTAAGTAAGGGTTTGAGTGTGTTGCCAAAAGTATGTCAGTCACGTAGACACTGCGCTGTTTCAGTGGCATTTAGCCAAAAAAAGGCGGGCATACTTTTTGGGTATGCCCGCTATCAGGTTGGTCTACTTTTAGACTTAAGTGCAACCCGATCAGATCAGGGTTAGCTGCTCAAGACTCTCTTCTGGCTCAACCTCTTTTCCAGGGACGATCCAATGCGGGGTCAGATCTTCAAGCTCCTGAGTGCAGGAAAGCCCTTCTTTGTGGAGTCGATGGAGGCTCTTAAAAACTTCGTCTACGACTTCTGCGTTGAAAGTGCTATCACGATCCCAGTCGATTTCGTCCAGATAAAAAACCAATACCTTCATCATTCCGGCGATCGCATCTTCGTGGTATTCCAGCGCAGCCTTCCAAATCGCCGCCTCTGGACTAGGAACGTCATCAATGACCACCGCAAATCGTTCATCTTCTCTCATAACTTGGTCTTTTGGCACTCCTGTACCGGGTGCGCCCAGTACAACAGCACGAATTCCAGTAGGGGAGCGAAACACTAGGTAATTTGGCATTAGATTCTCTACTCTTTTTGATTTAGTTTTCTACGAAAATGACTGGCTAGAAATGCTATCAGGCTGATCTACTTTTTACCTAGATGCGATCGCATCCCTCAGCAGCTCAATGGCGACTGCCTCAGGCGATAGCCCTTGCTCATCCCCAATCATCACCAATTCTTTATCTATCTCCAGGGGCATCGTCAGAACCCTCCTTTGGGTGTTAATGGGCTTTGTGATGCTCCATGACTTACTTAGCTCCTTCCATGTGCCTTGGATGGTTAGGCTGCCATCTACGCCAACTCTGATTGTCACTTCGCCTCCCGGCTGCGGTGAGGCTATCGTGATTATTCCGCGCAGATTACTGGTCTTGTCGTGAGGGCGAACGCGATCGCCCTCTTGAGGATTTCTTCTAGGCATGAGAATCAATTGCCGTCATCTTGTAAATCTGCGCCCTCGTAATCCTCATAATCGGTATCATCAATCGACCATTCGCCAACTCCAGAAGCGAGGCGATCTTTGCGATCGCATTCAGCTTGAACGTGTTGCTCCCAAGACTCATAAGGCTCGTACCCGTGCTGGCAGAGGATTGAATCATAGAGAGCTTTGCGCTCTTTATGTGCTGACTCAAATTCATCTGCACCGACCGTATGAAGGTTTTCGTATCGGCTCAGCTGAGCTGCTGTAATCCCGGCTAGCACTAGCAAGATGATTTTGTGGTGGAAACCTCCAGCTCTAACAATTGGTATCGAGATTTGACGATCGCCATGTACGTCCACACATAGAACCGTGCCCGAGGTGGTTTCATAGATGCACAGCAGCTCTGGTTCTACATAGGATGAACAGCAGCCAAAGGGTAATTCGCCATCATTTTCGCTGGCTTCTTCATGCAGTCGGTCATCCCTGGTAGCTAAGAATTTAACAGCAAGATCAAAACCTCCTGACATCTCGCTTCCCGAGATTAATGGTTCAATGATTGCGTATTCTCCTTTTGATGGAAAGAAATGATGATAATGAAAGTGATTGTCACGAAATCTAGGGAGTAGTCCAGAGTCGGTGTAAGCAAAAGCGAATTTAGTAGTCATGAAGTTTTCCGTTTTTACTGAGCTGTGTTGGTGTTCGTTTCTTATCTCCCAATATAGTGCAGCGTATCGGGATAGTCAAGCGATTGTCCAAAGTATTCCTGAAAAGCGCTATAGCACCTTCCAAAATAGCGCCGTGTCAACGTGACTGCCATAGTTTTGGCAACACCCTCTAAGCTATATATACCAATGGTTAGGAGTGTGTTGTCCCACCGTCACAGACTTTTGTGATTTCAAAATAGAACAGGATTTAGAGTTATTAATTCACTGAATTAAATATTCAGATCTCTTAAGGGCAATCCTAGTTTCAGGATCTAAAACCCTTAATGCCGGTGACGCTGCGACGACAGGCATCTAACCCATACTCAGTAAGAGCTAGAGGGTGTTGCCAGAAGTATGTCAGTCACGTTGACACGGCCCCTTTTTAGCAGCATTTAGCCAAAAAAAGCAGGCATATCCAAAAGGTATGCCTGCTTTTAGGTCGCTCTACTTTTGCTGTCACGGCAGCCAGCACTTCCTACCGCAAAAGCGATCGCACTTCCTTGATCGATAGCTTCAGTGTGCAGGCAATTTTTAATAGATCCATTTCGTCTGGGGTTGCGCCGTCCCTAATTGAGCTGAGGCGGCCGGGATCTACTTCACTCTCTTCTATAAGTAAATCCCAGTTTTCTAGCACTAGATGAGCCAGCGATTGATATGGAGAAATGCCCACGGGTATGCGCCCTTCCTTTAGCGCGGAGTCTATTCCCTCCATCGTCAGTCTGGCAGCAAGGCTAGTGGGTTGCTCTCTTACTTCTGACGCCCACCGCCGTAGATGCTGAAAATATGTGCTGGGGAGCGTCAGGTTCACTCTTAGCTCTTTCCGCCTTTCGCCGTTTGCCACTGGTTTTGCGCCTAATCACAACTTGTCTATAAAGCTTATCGGCATGCACCGTCAAAACGTACGAAATCGCCCCAAAACAAAAATGCCAATTAAGCAGCATTCTTAAAGCCTTCTTTACATTGCCGACGCCAGAACCGCGCCACCAATCCCGTCTAAGCGCGATCGCGCCTACCCTGCTGACAAAATGCGTATAATCCAGCGCCAATATAACGATCCGATTATGGGCGTCCCATAATTCCTGAGAGCTCAGCGCGGTACCGTCACCAAAAAAGGCAGATCGCGCTTTCAATTGCTATTCATTGTGTTCAGCAATTACTGAACGTTCGAAACCTTCAGACAATTCTAAAGATTTCGTTCTTTCAAAACTCTGCAAACTTTCCGAATGTTCTAAACACTAAAAACTTTTCGGAAGTGCCCATAAAATAGCGTGATCGCTTTTCCTGTATTCGTTTGAGGTTGATATTGCTGCGCATAAAGTCCTTATGGAGTCAGCAACTTTGCCGACTTTTGTCGTTTAGGGGTAGCGCGCCGAAAGCTTTAGTGCTAATGTTTGTTCATAGGCAGTCGTTACGAAATCGTACATAACAAGGGGGAAGGCAAGTCGGAAGGATGCAACTAAACAGAGACAAGGAAGTAAGGGAGAAGTGCTATGAGCTATATACACGGGACTTCTCACCCCGTACATGGTACGCATGGCGGCAGATAGCTGAGGTGCCAAAGCATGAGCGGTGGTTAACAGAAGAGCAGGTGGCAAACCTATTTGCGATTGCTCTTCTGAAAAAAGAACAGCCGCTTCGGAGGCTGACGCTCCTAGACATTTATATAGAGCGAAAAACGAGGGACTGGAATGAATGGCTCGTAACGATGGCAGGTCTTCCGCCTGAAACCCTCATCGCCCCATGTAAAGGGCACGAGCTGACAGAAACAATCAGGAGTTTGACGGGACGGAAGATCGCAGAGCCTACGCTCTACGAATGGGGCAGAGAAGTTGGGATGGTCAGGTACAGCCGCCTGCATGATTACACAGCAAGTCAGGTGGCTAAATGGGTCAGTCGAGCAATCAAATCAATTAACAAACAGGAAAAGTGTCATGTCAATCCAAGAATTAATGAAGCATCTGGCAAGCAAGGGCGTCAACCTGCCTCAGTCTGAAGTTGAGTCTGAACTGGTAAAAAGTCGGATCGCTATCAACGAAGTATCTGGGGAAACTTTAGAGGCGCTAACTGAAATGCTAGCAGCCAAAAGCTCTACACTGGCAACTTCAAAAGGCGGGGCTGTTGGAGTCTCTGCCAAAAAGCGCAAAGGAAAAGGTGCGATCGCTGTCCCTGTAGAGCAAATCCGCACCGAACAAGCGAAGTCACAGTCTGACCAGCGTGACGCGATCGCTTCCATCACTCAGAGTCTAGTTACTGAAAGCGATTCCCTTATTAAGGGAACTCAGGAGCTAACGGCGGCGATCGCGGTTCGGAATGCCAGTGCAATTCTAGCGATGCCAACTGAAGTAATCGGCCAAACTTTGGAGGTGATCGCTAGCGGCTCAGACCTCTTTCGACCCTTTGATTGGTCGGAACAGTTTGCAGCTGCGTCTGCTTCTTTCGGAGAGACTGATACAGCAGACGCAGCCTCAGCCTAGGAATCCGCTAGCGGTAATGGCGATCGCGCTTTTCATAATTGGCACCGTCGCCACTACCGTAATCCCAACGTTCTTTTCAAATCCGTATCCGCAAGTTGAGCAACAGTAGGTAGAAGATGGACACTCAGCAACAGCAACTAGAGGGACAGCAAGACGTTTGGGATGGTGACTCTAGTGTTGAGCCTAGTCCCAAGGAATTAATGATCGCACGGCTGCGCGATCGCCAGCAACAGCTAAGCGCCCTAGCAGTTGCCCAAGCTCAGCAAGGGCGACTCCATCTACCTACCGCAATGCCACGGGTCAGTACCTCTGTTGCTGAATGGTTGCCAATGGTTGCCCCAATCGCTTATATGGCGATCGCTGGAATGATTGGGGTAATGGCAATCTGGTCAGGCAATCAACCGCGACAAATGGAAGCATCCGTTATCGCTCAACTTGCTCAGAACAACAAGATCTTGGCACAGTCGCGGCCTTCTGTAATTTGCGTCCTAGCGATCGGTTGCCCCAGCGGTGAAGCCCAGCAGCCCGCACAGCCGCAGCCCACCTATGCAGCCGCACCAGCAATTGAAAGGGCGATCGCGCCAGCTCTGCAAGTTGCGCCAACGCAAGGGTACGACTACTGGGTAGCTTATTTTCAGCAGCAATGGGCGGCAGGGAATGGTGCAACATGGCAAGCATTTTTTAGGGACAATCCTTCAAACTGCTCAGCCGATTTCGCTAAGTGCCAAGCGTTCAGTGATGTAATTCGGGGTAACAACGGACTAGCCTCAGTCAATGTCAAAGCCGATTTCCGAAGCCCACTAGGGCAAATCTCAGCAGCTTCCGTCCCACAATAATTTTAAAAACATGACTGGACTACTATCAACAATTTCAAGCGCTCTTACCGTTGGTAGCTATGGAGCGGTTTCCAAGCCCGGTGTAGACTTCGGGCACCTAGCCCCCAATGTTGGGAATCACATTCAGTCGGATGCGCCACAGCAGATTCAAGCCAAAGCAATACTGCCAAAATCTATCAACCAGGCTACAGCCTGCGGTGCCATTGAGCAAGCTGAAGCCCTAACAATTCAGGAAGTTTTGGCAAAGGACTACGTGAAGGCGACAAAGGTTCAAATGGATAAATTGGAGCAAATGCATGGCCACGCTGGCGACTTACAAAGTCACGCGATGACGAAATTTCAAAAGATTGCAGCCCGCAATAGAAAGTACGCCAAAGACTACATGATTAACGGCTACGAACGGCAGGCAATGAAGGCTGAACTGGTTGGTGTCAAATCTGCCCTTGAAGGCCGTCGGGGTGTTTGGTAATGTCACCTAAAGATTTCCTTTACGCAGGAATGACGTTAGCGACCATGAGTGGAATCATGCTGGCATCATTCCTTCGGTTGACTGGATTGATTTATATAGCCGCGATTGTAGTTTTCCTTTTCACCATCTACCGCATCCTTCATGCCATGTCAGTAACGGGTGGGCGGATGGAGCCTAAAGATTGGTTGATAGCTGTCGCGCCTGGGGTTGTAATCGGCTTTTTGGTTCTAGTATTTGCTTTGTGGGGAATTTGAAGTGCTTCTATTTGATGCTGAAAAGAAAACAATCGCTACCGCACGGCAGGCGGCAAATAGCCAGATGTGGCCGCTGTTAGGATTGGCAGCGATCGCAACATTGGCACCAATAGCCGTCAACATGCCCCGTGCGATGAAAGGGTTCAGCCTTGCCACTGCATTTGCGTCATCCGTCGCACTAAGCTGTGTAGCAACAAAATCCAGTAGCAACCAAAAGGAATGGGAATATATTGAGACTCAGCAACAGCTACAGTTCAGGAATGCGTTAGAGCGAGAATCTGAGCGACAAGCATTGGTTGATCTGATGTGCCGTGATGCTGAGCTATTGGAAGTCTTAGAAGCTATGCCAGCTCATCAGGCCGTCGCTTATGCCGAAGAATGGGGCATTGCGTTAGGGATGGGTGAAGAGTCATTCTTGCTGAAGCTAGGCATTGATCCTGAAACTTATGAGTACATCGGTGGCGATGATATCCAAACTGTTGATACTACTGCCCAGCCAGTGCCCAAAGAAGGCGCGATCTCACACATTTCTGCGCCAACTCCCAGCCCCGTTGCCCGTGCTACCAGCTCATTTAGGAAAGGACGCAGCAACTCAAAAGATCCGTTCCCAACCGAAGATCTAGCGTCACTGATGGCACAAATGTCAGTCGATGCTAATATCTGTGGCTCAATCTTGATCGCATGTCCAAAGGGTACCGGCAAAAGTAATCTATTGAATGCCGCGATCGCTGCAACGAATAACCTCAACCAAGGAAATGTAGACTTTTGCGTTTTCAACGGTAAGCAGTTGGCTAAGGGCAAAAACTTCTGTGGACTGGAAAAGTCAGCTGAAGACTATATCTATGTCGATGTCGATACGATTGGTGAAACGTTGAGCCGGATGAAGGCCATTAATAGCGATCGGCTTTCTGACTATCCTGGGTTCCCTACCGTTATTATTTCTGACGAGTGGAACAACTCATTGTTGGCAGCGAAAATGTACGACACTGCCAACAAAACGAAGCACCGTGAAGAAATGAATATGCTGGTCTATCAGCAGGTAACAAAGGGACGCGATAAGCTACTACTGAACATTGTTACCAGCCATTCTCCATACGTAGAAGACATAGGCCAGAATAGGGCTATCCAGGGCAGCATGGACATGATTGTGCTATCACGAGGCAATCGTACAGACGCCATGATTAAAGCACTGTCAGGGGCACGCAGCATCGTTGATAACGTGCAGGCCAGAGATCGGCTGGCGACTCAGTTCAATGATTACCTGAATGGCAACACGTTTGACCCTAACCGGGTAATTGCCTTGACTAATTTAGCAAGCGGCTGGCGGCTAGTCTTCCTTCCTCAGTATCCCGATTCACAACCTGAAATTGATCGTGGGACACTCAACCAAAGCAATGAAGAGATTGTCTATGGAATGGATGAGCCAGAAGCTCCAGAACCAACTATCCCCGAGCCTACTTTTACTGCCATCCCCAAACCTTCCCTGACTACTCCAGACGTAGACCTAAAGCAAGGCGATCTCTATGCTGGCATTGCTGATGCTGAAAAAAAGGCAGGGCGTCAGCTCACCACATCAGAACTAAAAAAGTTTTGGCAGAAGTACACCAAACAGCCGCTCACCGATGAAGCCGCTAATTTGCTGAGGGCATTGATCGATAAGAAGAAAAGTAATGGGGTATAAAAAACGATCGCTTAATCTCAAACTAAAAAAAGTTACCTTCGATGATCGCTATGATGATCGCTACTGGAAACAGATATGCGCGATCGCCCATCGTTCCACAAAAGGAACCTGCTGTTACTGCCTCTGCCGACCATCGGTGGAGGTTCATCATATTCGCTATCAAGATAGCTACGGCGCGATCGCAGGCCGTGAATTGCCAGGGCTTGACGTATTCCCAGTTTGTCAAGATTGCCACGGAGACTTGCACTCTAATCAGCATTGGGTCAAAGACCTTGACAGCCCGGTACTGGGCAACCATCAGAAGAGTGAAACTGTAGAGATTTTGGCGATGGGCTATAGACTGCTGAGCTTGTAGGAAATAAACTGTTGACAACGGTTCATCCTTTGCGGTACATTAGTTTGTATAGCCCGCACAGGAAAAGAAAACATGCAACTTTACGCAGTATCAGTGACAGCTACAAAACGCTTTAGCCCAACAGAGGTAGGCTCTGTCACTACATCTATGGCTGCGTTTTCTCATTCTATGGAAGCAGCGATTGAGGACGCGATTACCGCATCCATCAAGCTCTCGCTGAAGCCGCAAGACGGTCACCACTCTCACCAAGGAACAGCGATCGCCATCTCAGCTCAGTTAGTGACGAAGGCATACGAAAGCCTGCAAGGAGCCAATTGACAGCTAACAAGGGCGGATACAATAGCCGCGATCCTAACTCCCTCCATAACGCAGGAGTGCGGCTAACTGTGGTAACTCCACAGGCTAGGGGGTTGTGCAGGGCGATCGCGCTACAACGGGGCATCACCCAAGCTGATGTAATCTGGCTAGCCCTGCTGGGGATGGCCAGCCGCGCTGAATTAATTGTGGCTGAGATTGAATTAACCAACCAGAAGGAAAATTTGGAATGAACACTAAAGAAATTTTGCAGCACATTGACTTGTCCAGTTCCATAACGAAAGAGGTATTTTCAAGCATCGCCACCTCTGAGTCTTCGGCTACCAAGAAAATGGCGATCGCGTCAGCTATGGGAATTGCTAAAAAGATCAATCCTTCCGTTGTGCATTCTGGCTATGTCGAAAAAGTTTCGATTGATGATTTCATGGTATTTGCGGAAGAGTATTGCAACAGCGTAACCAAGACAAGTAAGTACAAGCTAGTAGTGACTCCGTTCAAAGGCTTGTGGGTTCGCCTCGTTGCTTTCCTTTATGACCTAGACGGCGATCGGCTTGTGGAAATGTCTAAGTCAAACGACAAAGCTTATTTTGATGTTGGAGATGCAATCACGCTGGCTGGGCTTTACCTGTTACTGGAAGGCGATCGCGTGTGAGGTTGGCTGAAATTGAGCAGGTAGAGGGCAGAGAAAATGGCTATATACGTTGATGTTCAGTTTACGGCTACCCCAAGAAACGATCAAGCGCGGCGGCATGGCAATCAATGGTGCCACCTTTTATGTGACGAAAACCTAGACGAGCTACACGCATTTGCAAAGTCAATCGGGCTGAAGCGCGAATATTTCCAGCGTTCAGTTGTGCCCCATTACGATCTGACTCCATCCAAGCGGGCTAAGGCTGTCAAGGCAGGTGCCGTAGAAAAGTCACATTTAGATCTGAACTCGCTGAAACGGGCTTGGATGAAACGATGGCATGGCGGGCAACCAGATTGGGATGAAACTGTAGAGGGCGATCGCCCAAAGTAGAACTCCCATAATTGCCAGCTCCACAGCGCACAGCCGGGAGGAGCGCCCCGGCATTCTACCTACTGAGATTTCCCTATGACTATCAATTTTGATTCGATTCAGCCCGTCTCTTCTGCTACTGTCACAACCTCACAAAACAATGGCTTAGTAAAAGTTGCGTTTGCCCGAGTTCTAGATCAAGACGTCCTGAAAGATATGCAGGGGTTAAAGGTTCACCCATTTGTAAGGTCTCTCTCCATGTACTCCAGTCAAAAGGTGTTTGATGTCGTTGTGGATTCAAATTATTCCCTAGCAGAGGTGGCGGAAGCAACTGCCCAGATGCTTGAAGGCCATGGCATGAAGGTAAAAAGACAGGTTGGCATGGCGGATCGGGAGGAGGTCAGTTCGTTTACCCAACCAACGCAGGAGGGCGATCGCAATGTGTGATCAGCAAGGGCCAGACGTATACGAATCGAAGCCTGTAAAGGCCAGAAAATACCATCGGTGCTGCGAATGTCAAAAGGCGATCGCGCCCGGTGAACATTACTGGCGGGCAAAGGGGTTATGGGAAGGCGAATGGAGCGCGTTTTCTACCTGTCCAGAGTGTCAAAACCTGTGGAACCATTTAGAAGTAATGGGCTGGGAATGCCCGTCACACGGTGGGCTGAGGGATGAGATCTTTTCTCAGGGATTAGTTGCCGATTCTAATCCTCATGGCCGTGGTAGGTCATGTGCAATCTCATCTGAGGTCGATTGGTTGAGAGTCGGTATTGGTGGAAGATTTGAATTAGTGGAAAACTTGGAAGGCGATCACCCATGAGAACACCTAAGCTTTTAGCTATTGTCGTTGCAGCCGGGTTCGTTGTGATCGCAAATGCGTATTTTATCGGGAAAATTACCAGCTCCGCGCTGTTAGCGTTTGGAGTCCTGGTTCCTTGGTGGGCAGTCACAATCCTTTGTATGCCATTCGTGCCGCTATTCCTGCTTTACATTTCGAGCCTTTTTGAAAGAATCACGAGAGGTGATCACACGTGACTAATCAATTCACCCAAGAACAAGCGTTGCAGCTAAAGTACCCTGTCGGCACCAAGGGGAAGCTCAGTCCGATAGACGCGCAAACCCTAACCCACCTTATTTCAAGAGGGTGGGAGCCAAGCTTCGTGGTAACGGTAGAGTCTGCCTATATAGTTGGGCATGACAACATTAGCTGCCTAATTGTGCGGTGGGGTCAGGGTCAGTCTGACTGGTCGGGGGTCATGGCTGAAGGGTTTAAGCCAATCGCGCTTGTCAGTGAAAGCACAAAAATTGAAACGTGGTTTGACGAAGGCTGCAACGCAGCATCGAAGGAGGGAAATGACAGACAATGCCCTTACGATGACGACTATCATTGGTTTGATGAACATCTTTGGTGGAACCGTGGCTACAAGTTCGCAGACTGTTCAGCGCGGTTAATCGTAGCGGAGCAATTGATTAAAGAATTGAAAGGCGATCGCACATGAAAGACTACCTTGTAATCTTAGGTTTCAGCGTTAACGGGGTCACGGTTAACCCATCGTTTCACCGCGCAGAAAATGAAAACGCAGCCTTAGCCCAAGCGTTGCTGCAATCAATTCATCCAGTGAAGCTGATGACCGCGCAGTCAGTCCAGGAAGTCCATCCCGATTTTTGCGTTCTGAACCATCCCTCCGATGTCATAGCAAGTAAAGAAGTAATTGCTATGAAAGTAAAAGGTCTGAAGAGGAGTTCAGACCTTACTAAAGACCTGATTAAACTTGCTAAAAAGCACTCTCTCGATGGAATTGTCAGAGTCCTGACAGACTAAATCAACGCTAGAATACTAGCGACACGCACACAGACAGCCCCGCATCGTATTGGCGGGGCTTCTTTTTGCTTAGGCTGAATGCGCCACTACTTAGCCTCTGGCCTCCCAATCTCATAGCCCTGTAGGTACAGCTTCAGGAATGGGTAGTCTGCCGCCCTTAGCGCTACGGATGTAACTTCTAACGGAGTCTCTACCCATTCACACACACATTCCAGCTGAAGGCTCTGGCAGATGTCAAAGACGCCGCCTACGATTGCCCGATGTTTTTTGTAGGCAGACATATTAGAAATGTAGCGCCCGTGGATTTTTAAGCCGGAAACAGACAGATTAGCGATCGCCCTCAGATTTGACCACCCCTCACCTACGTCGTCAAGGTAGGTGCAAAACCGTTCATTCAGATCCTTGACACATGCGATCGCTTCCTCGTGTAGCTGGCTGGTTTCAATCACCTCAATCACCAGCCTATGCTTCGGAATGTCCTCAAATATGTCCTTTACCAGGTGAAGAAACCCAGGCTGGTGTAGGGACGCCGGGGTAACGTTCACGGCATATCTAAAGTCGTCCGTCCGCATTTGCGCCGCTACAGACCTCAGCACCCATTCATCTAGTCGCATCGCCAGCGATGGATTGTGTAGCACCGCAGTAATGAAATTGCTGGCAGGGGCAATCTTTTTGCCGTTCTTCATTCTAACGAGTGCTTCAAAAAAGAGCGGTGGCTTGTCCAGATCTGGCAACTTTTTGAGCGGCTGGTAGTGCAGCAATAAGCTACCGTTATCGGTGGAGATGGCAGCCTCAATATCGTCTAACAGCATTTAGCGAATACTCCTACGTGGTTGGTCGCAATCGTAAGTAGCCACCCTGATAATCACATCATCCCCACTGGCGATCGCGCTGTAAACCGATGTTGCGGGATCTCTAATCTGGTTTTTGCCAAACCAGGTAATCATTATGAGGCATTGCCCCATGCCATCCCCACCGCCGTTCCCTAGTCCGTGGTGTTCATAGTCGAACGGCGATCGCAATGGAGCTGCTGACCCATTGACCCAGACATCCTCTAACCCCACAGGGGCAACATTGGCATTAACGTCAGGAGGGAAATTGCCATGCATCAGGCGATATTCCAGCAAAGGGACAACGAACGACTGAGCAATTAAGGTAGCGTGGGCAACTTCCGCCTTATCCTTCTGATTCAGGTAGGAAGGCAATGCGATCGCGCTCAACACCGCAACTATCAGGATCGCGGCCAGTTGCTCTATTAGCGTAAACCCTAGCGGCTGCCAATGATTGACGCATATTTTGAAGCGATCGCGCTTAGCCAAAATATCTTCACTATTGCGTGGTTTGCTCGAAGTAAATCCGCTTCAGGGATGCTCAACTCACCTTGGAAAAGCAACCGATCTATCCTCAGTTCGCCCGCCTGCCATTGCAAAAACTTGCAAACTCCACGGGCGATCGCATTGGAATCATAGCCGGGAGTTGCTAGCCTCAGCCCATAAGCAAAAATGGTGGTGCTTCTGACTGGGAAGCTGAAGGCAGCGGTGAAGCTGACACCGTGGGTTGGCGTGCCGTAAAACAGCTCTTCTATAAGCGATCGCCTTTCAGCCCGACGCTCAGCCGACAGTGCTGCCGCAATGATGCCCTGATTTTCTGATTTAGTTGGTAGTAAATATCGGGTGCGATCGCTGATTCGGTATGCCGCCAATGCATGGCGCGACTTACCCGCCGCCGCAGGGAACGCCAGATCTGATTCAAAATAAATGTAATTTGAGTCATCCCTTTTCGGTTGCTCCTTCTTTTTTCTTGAGAACATTTATCTCAGCGCCAGATAGTTGATCGTTAAATGCATCGTTTGGTCAATTACGACCATGCACCAAAGGGGGATGACGGGCTGAGGGCTGACCCATTCCCAGTTGATCAGCCGCGCCCACCATCCAGCAACCCGGTAGTGATCAATCACGATATGAGTCACCCCGATGATTAAAAGCGATCGCACGTCCTGAGTTAAAAGTAGGAACCAACAGGTGTAAATAATGCCGTGGGCGATCGCTGGTAACCAACCCCTAAGCCCTCGCTCGTATTTTGTCAGCGCCATCCAAGATGTCTGGGTCATGAAGTCGCCCCAAAAATGGCAAAGTAGTTGATCCACTTAGAAACCCCCTGAATTAGTGCAGTGTCATGTTGACTGACATACTTTTGGCAACATACTCAAACCTGTACTGAGTATGCGTTAGACACCTGTCGTCGCACCGTCATTGGCATCTAGTAGTTTTAGGTTTGCTGCCTAGGATCACCCTTAAGAGATCTGAATATTTAATTCAGTGAATTAATAAGTCTGAATCCTCTCCTATTTTGAAATCAGAAAAACCAATGACAGTGCGACGGCAGGTGTCTAGTCCATATATACCAAGGCTTTAAGTGTGTTGCCAAAAGCATGTCAGTCACGTAGACACTGCCTGTTTTTAGACTCCCCAAGATCGTTTAGTTCCGATATCCAAGTGCAGAATATGTTTACGGTTACCGGGATAGATCCCAACGCCACCAGGCCAGAATGGTTTGATCTTCCTTGCCAGTTGAGCGCCACTGTAGCCCTCAACCACAATGTCTACGGCACCGCCATTTAGATGCTGCGATCGCGATGCCCCGCCCACCCGTGAGTTGAACGGCTCTGGTCTATACCATGAGGTAATTCGGAACGGTCTACCGATAGCCGCCCTAGCGTCCTGAAGCGCGATCGCCAGCTTGACTATACGTTCTACCGTCTGCTTGTCTTTAGGGATGCGCTCGCCGCCGTGGCTAGCTTCACCCCATGAGAAATTGCCAGACTTAATAATCGGCTCGTCAGAGTGAACCTTTCGCCCACCGGGTAGCCACAAGACAATTCCTGAATAGTCATGCGCGATCGCCAGCTTACGGTTGGCGGTACGTTCATCGTCTTCAGGCGACGGGAACAAAACGCGATCGCCATCCATGATGGCAACGTCACGCTGGAAAACATACCATGTCCTTTTTTCTTTAACTGGCTCAGCTAAGAAAATTTTGACATGGCTGTCCCCATCATTTTTTGACAGATCCTCAATTGACTCAAAGCTGGCCAGCTCAAAGGTCTGACCTGCGCTAGCGGCGTATTTATTGCCGTCTGACAGCCCTGATGACTGAACAGCGGCCTGTTTTAACCAGGTTGACTTTATGATGTGGAGTGTTGCCATTTGCCTTTTTCCTGAATCAGCCGTTGCCTTTGTGGATGACCGCTAGACCTCTGATGCTTGCCAGTACCGCAATCCCTCTATCCGTTTGTTCTTGGTTCAAAACTACTACTGCGATCGCTAGTAAGCAGCCTGCTGAAACGCCCCAAGGGACTTCTCGCAGCCCAACTTCAGCCCCTTCACTTTTGATGCGTGTGGTACTGGGATCTATGCTAAATCCCAGTAATATAATGGTAAAAATCAAAGATCCCATTAGCTTCTGACCAAGACTAGCTTCCGCTTTTGCGGCCTGCTTTTCAGCAGCTAGCTGACCAATCACCTCAGAGAGACTTTGAATTAGTGCCTGCTGCTGTGTGTCGATTTGGGCTGCCGCATCTTGCGATTTTTCTAGAGCATCAACTCGAAGCGCGATTGAGTCAATATCAGTAGGTTCCATATGGTTGTAGGGTTTGCATAAAGTTTAGCCCAAACGTATAGGCAACCGCGCTAAACTTTAGCTAAAATATTTCCCCAAGATGTCGATACTAGAATCTTCAGTTAACCACTCAGCCGTTGATGGCGATGTTCTACACATCCGCTACGTGCCCTTGCCAGCGTTCGATCTCGACTTGCAGCTTTGGAAGGATAATGCAAAGTTGCATGACCTTCAGATGTTGGATGAAGCAATCGCGTCCTATGGGTATGCCGATTGTGCTAAGTGGGATAGCAACCTAAATGGCGGTGAAGGTGGGTTTGTCTACGGTAACGGACGAACTAAGGCTCTCCTATTCCGACTAGCGTTGATGAGACAGCAGGGTGAAGATCCACCCAAAGGGATCGGCACACTCAAGGCTGATGGCGAATGGGTTGTACCTGTGAAGTTTGGAGTTGATGCATTGTCAGAGAAGCAAGCTGAAGCGTTTGGCTTTTCTCACAACATTCTGACCATGGCGGGTAGCGATTTCAGCGCCCACGATATCGCCAAGATGTTTGACTCTGGCTTCTCTAAGCAATTAGAAGGGCTGGCTGATGAGGATTCTTTGCCGATTGGTTTTGATGGCGATTACTTAGATGCCCTGCTGAGGTATGAAGAGTTAGAGGCAGAGGGGGAAGGCATCCCACAGGAAGAGGATGAGGAGGCGATCGCAGACCTGCTAGATGCAGCAGACGAAGGCGCGATCGCCAGTCGCGTAAAGTTGGGTGAGATCTGGCAATTGGGGCGGCACCGGATCTGCTGCGGTGATTCGACTGATGAGGGGAATGTTAAGAAGTTGCTGGGCGATCGGGCGGTGGGGATGGTGTGGGCTGATCCTCCGTACGGAATGAAGTTTGACCCAATGAAGGACAGAGCAAAGCCCTTTGGATCGGCTTCTTCTCTCTCGAAGAAGCCGATCCAAAGCATCCCTCGTCCAGCTGTCATTGGTGACGATTCAACCAAAACCGCGATCGCCGCCTTCAACCTCCTTCGCTCAATGCCTAACCAGTTTTGGTGGGGAGCTAATCACTTTTCAAGCGCACTGCCAGACTCTAGTTGCTGGCTAATTTGGGACAAAGAAAACTCTGGGGACTTTGCCGATGCTGAATTAGCATGGACAAACCAGCCCACGTCTGTACGCATCTTTCGTCACATGTGGAATGGCTGCTTAAAGGCTTCAGAGCATGGACAAAAAAGAGTTCACCCAACCCAAAAGCCGATCGCGCTTGCTGAATGGTGCTTTGAGAAATATGGCAAGCCCGACGATCTAATCTTTGACCCATTCCTAGGCAGCGGCATGAGCTTAATCGCAGCTCAACAGATGGAAGGCGATCGCACCGTCTACGGCTTTGAGCTGAGCGACCTCTATTGCACCGTGATCCTGGAAAGGTGGGAAGCGCTTACAGGTGTCAATGCAGTGCTAGTCGGGCACGTCTAAAAGCGATCGCCCATCAGCGCCCAATATCGCTACCAGCCCCAACCTAGGCTATTCTTGAGCCGGAGTAGCTATCGATCAAAAGCAATATGCCCTTACTGACAGTTGCCGGGTCGGGTCAAAAGTTAAAGATTGCCAATTATCGGCAATGGCTATATGTGGTAGATCGGAACAACTATGACTATCGGGCAATCACATTAAGCCCTGAACCGCTCAAGAGAGGCACCGTCTACCATTGCTCTGTATACGTGCTAGCACGATCGCCAAAGTTCACCAAAGGCGGCAACCCATTTGGAATTGTTGCCAGCCCCGGCATGAACCGACTAGACATATTGGGTGAAGCCACGCCAGCGCAAATTGAAGAGTATCGGCTGAAAGTGGGTATTAGCGATGCCGGAATGCCAAGTGCGATCGCATGTCAAGCCAGCGGATAGGGCGATTTCTCAGCTTGCTAAATTGCCTGATATTAGAAACCTGTACTGACCACCGGCGAAGAAACTCAGAATGAAGTCAGGCCGAGTAATGACGAACGGTTTTACCTGAGTAACCGTGGCTTGGCATTCTGTTGGAGAGGTTTCGAGATTCGCAGCGCATAAGTAAATGGTGACCTCAGGCGGTGGATTGAGATTCGTGATAAGCGCAGTCTCTACCGCATTACTGGTGAATCTTCTAGATAAGATTATTTGTTCGCCAAGAGCAGGGGGGTTAAACCTTGGTACAGTCAGCTTCCCTTTGTAATAGTTGTTTTCACTACCGGGCTGCAAAAGATTTTGGGCACAAAAGTCAGTTAGCGCGACAGGCGTAGGATCTAATGGTTGCCAATTAATAAGATACTCACGGCGTTCATATTCCCAAGCCCCAATAGCTTCGCTAGTGCCTGGAGGGATTTCAGTAACAATCCCATCGCGAGTGATCAGAAAGGCTCTCCTACTCACGTATCGATAGTAATCAGAATTAGGATCAAGCACTTGGGCTGAAAAAACACCAAGTTCTGGCAGGGCATCGCTAGGGACGGGATCAGGAGGGCTAGCCCCAGGCTGCAATCCAAACGGGTATAAACGCCCAAGCCGGATCTCTAGAACTGCCCCCCTATCTTCTAGCGCTAGGGCATACTCCATGTAGCGTTCACGGGTAAACTCTCTACTGAATGGAGGGAATTCGTTAATCTCAAATGCTAGTAAGGTAGGGCAGATGCCTCCTACATAAAATTCATAGATATATCTGACACCTGCTGGGCTTGGTATCCCATTCTCATAGAACATCACCCATGCCAGCTCAGTAGGCACGATCGCGGCGTCTTCATCTTCATCCCTCACAATGCGATTGCGCCCAACAGTCCGGCTAATGCGATCGCCCCTGAATACCGCAACCTCTTCCCCATTCCTAATGCTGCCCGATGATAGCTGTCGCCCGTACTGAGTAGGAGTGCCGCCCGGTGTTGCCAGTAGGGGGTTGCCCTCCTCATTGCCAGCGCCTAGGTAGGATGGCGGCTGCGGAGATGCTGACTGTCTGGCTAGGCGCTGGAGATAGCGATCGCGCCCTTGGTCAAGTTTGCGCCGTGCGAGATCAGTCATGCGCTAGCACCTTCAGCCCAATCAAAATAACTTGTTCTTTTGTCAGGAATACGATTGCTGTTATCAGTTCGGCAGCTTCGATGCTGCCTTGGGGGTCTAGATCTATAGCTGTAAGGGACAAGTGAGCAACTGGCTCCCCATCTGGAGTTGCATAGCAAAAGCGGATGCAAGCTTCTGCAAACTCTTCCAGCTTCCCCTCGTCAATTAGTTTTTGCTTTAATCCGCTGAAATCGTTCATTGACTCTTCCCAATGGCTAATATTTTGTTACCCGATCGCACCCCTGCCAGTAGTTCACCGACTTGAGCGCTGCCGTTAAACAGTGGTTCAATCTCCACTGTGCCGCCATCGAAAGTTTTGGCCTTATGACTACCCCTATCGAACCCCTGATAGGCGATCGCGATTTGTCGTTGAGTCAATCGCTGCTCTTCTCTGGTCTGGAAAGCTGCCAAGTAATTGGCGCGGCTTTGCTCTAATCGTTGTCGCGCTAAGTCAGTCATTACGATACCGGGGTGATATTAAGTGCGATCGTATTTGCAGTAAATTTGACCTCAGTGGTGGTGGTGCTAACTACCCGATTGCTAACCAAAGCTCCTGACCATAATAGATTCCCCGCAGTAGCAGCATCAATCAGTCCGCCTGCTACTGCGGTGCCCTGTGGAGCCGTTGGATTTGGGAACGCAATGTCAGTAGCACAAGTTTTGGTGGCCACAGTGCCGCCAGTAGCGCTAGGGAAGTTGGTTGTGTTATTTGCTCTGCTCACTCTGGCATATGCTCCTACACCTGGCTCAATACCACCTGTGCCTGTAGCGTTGCTTGGTGCGGTAGTGTAATACGCTCCAAATATATTAGCCGGCGCTGCATAAGCGGCAGAACCAAAAGCAAGATCTAATAGCCTGCGGAAAAGGAACCCGCTCGGTTCGCCCGCACTTGAACTCCCTCGGATCGTCATGGTGCCAGCATCAAACCTAATCGGGCTGCCGCTAGATACTGCTAGCGGTGCATTTAGCGTCCCACCCCCTAGCCATACCCCTGCACTAGCCGCGCTGTACAGGGCAAATCCAACTAGGCTTAGGTTCGCCGGGGCGTTCCCGAATGCGATCGCTATTCCGTTACCTTTGCTGGTCAGGGTGCCAGCCGTTACCGCTGCCGGGAAGTTGGTCAAATTATTGACGAGCGCAACTCTAGCAACGCCAGCTGCCTGCACTGCCCCGGTGCCCACTGTCCAGTCGGATGCGCTGGTTGTCAGCACCGCTACATGAATGGTGCCCAGCGGGGTGTAGGCAGTATTCCCAAATACATGATTTAGAAGAGATCCCGACAGTGTACGTGCGATCGCGCTTGGCATGGTCAATATCTCCGGTTAATCTACAGACAAGATTCTTACTTGGATTGAATACACTTCAAAGAAAACGCCAGTAGATCCTGAAACTAGGTTTCTTGGCACTGCAAGATCTCCACCGCATAACAGATTCCCTCCGCTAGCAGCATCGAATATTCCACCCGCTACTGCTGTGCCTTGGTCAGCTGTGGGATTTGCAAAAATGATATTAGAGTCAATCGGAAGTGATGAAGATGCAAAAATCTGTTCATTACCGTCATTGATGCCGCCTGCCCCAGTAGTTTCGACACGGGAATATCCGCCGCCTGCCGCCTCAACACCACCCGCACCAGTAGCGTAGTTTGGCGCGGTTGTGAAATATGCGCCAAAATTACTCGGTTTAGTATAGGCTACAGCTCCAAAAGCTAGGTCTAGCATTCTACGGCATACATAGCCTGAGCAGCCCCCTGCGCTAGCGGTGTTGATGCCAATAGCAACGCCTCCAGGGGCGATCGTCACAGCTACTCCTGACGCAAAATCTAATGGCACCGTGAAGCTTCCACCTCCAAGCCATGTGCCACCTGTAGCAGAATCATAAAAGCCAAAGCCTACAAAAGACAGGGCGCTGCCAGCCGTGCCAAAACTTAGTGTGGTTCCATTAACTTTTTGCGTTACCAATCCAATTGTTGAGGCTGATGGGAAATTAGTTGAATTGTTGGCGATCGCTAGCCTGCTAAGGCTTGAACCTTGTATGCTACCTCCACCATAAAAATAGTTGTTGGGGGCTGCTGTCAGAAGCTCAATATAAATAGTTGGAAGAGGTTCGTGCCCACCAAAATTGTTGAAAACTAGACGTAATAATTCACCTGCGAGAAATCCAGAAATCGAGCTAGGCATTGTGTCAATACTCCTCTTTAAGGTTGCGTAGCAGACAGGTCAAACGTCGCTGTCGTTTCAGAAGCCATCACTCCAAGTAGCGGAGGTGGTTGCGTAGCAGATAAATCAAAGGTTGCTGTCGTCTCAGAAGCCATTGACCCAATCAGTACAGATGGTTCCGTAACCGACAGGTCAAACGTGCTAGAGCTGCCGATCGCCAATACGCCAGACATCCCGGCAGCTGTTACAACCGACAGATCAAATACTGAAGACGAGCCGATCGCCACGGTGCCCAGTAGCAACGCATCCTCTACCACTGACAGGTCAAATACTGAAGACGAGCCGATCGCCAGCGTCCCTTTTAGCTTGAACCGATAGGGTGGATCAACAACCCCCGGTGTATTCTCAGTGCCTAGGAACAAGCCATCAGCGGCAAATGTAGCCTCATCAGGCGCGATCGCAAATGCGTCACCATCTGCCATATACCGCGATGTGCAGTTAGGATCTATCCACTTCCACACCCTCAGAGGGCTATAGCTGGAGAGCATCGTGTCAGGGATGGCAGTTGACCAACTCACGGGGTATCCTCTGGCATAGAGGATTTGTCCTAACGTTTTGGCTAGCTCTACGGCCTGCTGAGGGCTGCTGATGGAGCCTGTCACGCTGTAGACACGCGATCGCCCTAGCCCGCTATCCGTGCCGCCATCCTGCTCAAATTCAGCGCCGCCCGCAGTAGGAGTTTCTTCTTGGTCATAATCTGCCTTTTTGTACTTTGGCGCTGGCGGCGTGTATTCGGTTGAGCTGTAATCGGTAGTGGCTTCTGATTTGCGAGTAGTCAAATCTAATTTAGTTTGCGTCAGCTGATACCCATCTCGGAAAACATCCCATCGTTTTACATCCGTTTCTACCAACACCAATGCAGTCGGCACCGGGTAGAGCGGATCAAATGGGAATGCTACCCCAGCAGGGCGATAGCTCAACACTGAGATTTTGTAGGTTGCCCCGTTCTGATATTCGTAATTTGTAACAGTTCGTTCAGAATCAATCAGCGTAGTGCTGCCGGGAAATAATGTTGGCAGTACTACGCCCTGGGGCGATCGCGTCATCTCCTCTTCACTGTCTAACCTCATCTCAGTTGAATACGATTCTGACCTGGTTGTGGTAGAGGCGATCGCCATTGCCCGATTATTCGGGTAAATAGTAGGGAATAAATCTTTTAGCTGTTTCCTGCTTTCCACAAAATAGACGTCGCCATTGATCGAAGTCGTGACAGTTTCTTTATAGTTGCCCTCTTCGGTTGTGTCGGTGCGAGGGGGATCTACCTCAAATATTGTTCGCGTTGCCATCGGGGCAACTACCGTTACGTTTTCTGCCGTGGTTTCGTCGGCAGGCCGAAATTCAAAACTGCTGGCGTCTAATATTGCTGAGTAGGTATAGTCAGGCGATCGCTCTACATCTATCCGCGTTGCCCTCAAGGCGCGATCGCCATCCATCCACAGCACATAACCGGCTACAAATGCTAGCCCGCCCATTTGAGCGATGCGGCTGCCGTCAAGGTCAGACGGTAGATAAGCCAGCGGATATTCAGGGATGCTATCAATCAGTAATGGCGCGCCAATCTTGTCAGCTAGGTAATTGATTGCGATCGCCCGTGTCAAGACAGCAGGGAAGGTTGGCGATGCGTCAATATTGCTCTCTGGCAACCCAGGGCTATCAAAGTAGGTAAGATCGCAACCTACTTCGATTTCTAAGTTGCCACCGTCAAGCGATGGCGGCGGCGGTGTCTTGAGGATACGCAGCGCCCCTCTAGGATGTGGAACGAGCGCCCCGGTACTATCAGCTATCTGCACAGTGATTCGATTGCCGCGCAGCCACCGACTACGGTTTATGCGTGGGTCTAGCTCTTCACTGAATCCGACCACCCTCCGGCCTGCTAGCGTCAGCTTCCCCGTGACCTTTATCAGCCCGCTCTCATCTAAGTGGGAGTTGCTAACCACCAGATCGATTAGCTGAGCAGTCACACTGAGGCTACCCGTGCCGTTGGCATAGGCGATCGATACTGTGCAGTTACGGGCAAGCTGGTTAAGGAGTGACATTAGGGGTTAGGTCAATTGCGTTCAAGAATTCCCAAGCCTCTAATGTCCACTGGGCATCCTCAAGAGCATTGTGTTCTGTCCCATCCTGCTTAGGCAGATCAGGGCTGCCAAGCTGGTCGCACCATTGCTTGATATCGCGACAGTACATAGGAAATCCATCTGGCAAATCCATCATTGTTCCGAATAGCTGGCAAAAGGCTACCCAGTCATAGTCTGCGTAATAAGCCCAAAACTCAGGCTTGTCATCTTCCGGTATGAACAGCCGAATTGCCGAGCCTATCTCTTTGTGGGTCAGCAATCCGCCAGCCACGCCATCACGGCTCCACAGGCTTGCTTTTTCCTTGTCTGCGCTTCTAGACCAAAGCAACGGCAACACATTCGCTTCCACCCATTCCCCAGCCTTTGAAAGGTCGGCGCTAGAGTTTTCGGCGTAGAATTCCCGCCCGTCCTCACACACCAGACCAATGCTGATCAAGTCAATAGTGGTGCCGTCTTCAATAAATTCGGTGTCAAGAAAATATTTCATGTGCGATCGCGTTTCAATTCTTTTTGATAATGCCATGTTCTGAGTACCGGTGCGCTCAATCGCTTATTGCATTGGTCAAGTGCCCAAGTGGCAACGTCTAAAACGAACCGCCAATACCAAATATCCCTTGCGCCTGAAGACTCACAGCGCTGATATTCCTTGCCTAGGCTAACGATGTGGCCTCTCCAAATGCGATCGTTTTCACCTGTCGGCTTGCTTGTGTTTTCGATACCCATCGGTTTAGCCCCATGAAATATTTTTGACAATGCCAATTTCACCAGTAGATAAGCGCTCCCAAGGATAGAATAACTCGGGGCCAGACTCTCCTAGCCTGAGAGGGAAGTCCGCAGGTATTGAACCGCCATCGCTCCGTGATTGTAGAACCTCGCCATTTAGTCTCGGGGCTTCTGCCAAGGGATAACCCTCATTACTCAGCTCCATCGCCAGTTCCTCCCCCCTAACAAAAATCATGCTCCACAGCGAAGAGAGCGTAGCAGAATGGGCGCTCAAAGCTGTGGCAATATTAATATTCAGCGGATCTGCGATCGCTTTTTGCTGTAGCTCATCTACTATCCTGATCTGACTGGCAACGACCATTTCAGCGGCGTCTAAATTCTCTCCAGAACTGCTCAGCATACGTAAGAAACCTCGTTAAATTTCCATTCAGAATAACCCACTACTCTCCTTCGGTGTTCAGGTGCGGCTACCTGCCAGCGCTCTTGACTCGACTGGTAACGATCGCGACATGTTCTGGAGTTGTATTGAACAATGCCTGAAAAACTGGTGCGCCTTCTACCCCAAACAATGCCTCCATCAAAATGCCTTGCTCAGCTTGCCATAGCTTGCCAATGCTTCCCCGAAGCTCTGGAAGTATTTCTAAAACGGATCTCATTGATCCGTCGCTATTCTTGGCAGAAGCGCTGACGATATCAAAAGTTCTCTTAATGGATTCTGGTTCTGCCGCTGCCGACGTAACTTGAAGTCGATTTAAGACAGCCATCAAGCCTATGCCCGCCATACTCCCCTCAATGCCAGCATCTCCCAGCAGACCTAGCAGGATTAGAACGTCATCTAGTGGCTGGTTCATAAGGGCAGCAATCGGCCCTACGAAAGCTAAGGACTCACCCAATCCTAAGATTGAGGTATTGGTTGAGCTGATCACCGCAACTAGCTGATCAGCTAGTAAATAGGTTTCTCCAATTTCTTTGTAAAACGTCCGCATCGTCCTTAAGAGAATATCTCCCACTATCTCAAAGCTCTTCCCGGTAGCCTCTGAGAGTTGAGCGATCCATTCCTCAGTCGTTTGAATATTTTCAGGACTACTCAGCATATATAGAAAACCTCATTAAATTCCTATTCACAATAGCCCATCAGGGCAACTCTACCGCACTGAACTGAAGCAGCTTCACTGGTAGGCCATCCTCAGCACTTCTCCCCACATGAGTCTTGTGGCTATCAGGTAGGCTTATTTTCACATTGAAGCTGCCAAACCCACGGAGAAACCCATAGGAATTCGTTTCAGGAGCAATGAGCGTTTTGGAATGTGGCGCGGCTTCTGGTGGCAAAAGCTCTACCTCATCTATCAACCTCAGTCGCCCGTCTAACCCTGCGGCATATCGCTTGTCTTGCCAAATTACCAGCGCCTCCAATTGCAGCGCGTCATCTTCTGAAACCTGACACGCGATCGCCCATGTGTAGCGATAGGGATACGTGGCACCGCTGATGATGGCTGATCCGCCAACCGTGAAGTCTCTGAGGTTCACCTGCTGAATCTGCGATCGGTTATAGCCATCTTCCCCAAAAGTGTCCAACACCAGTTCAGGGATGACCGGGGTGGCCGATGCGGGTTGCCTAATCCTGACTTGCCAGCGTGCCATGTTGCCTCAAAAGCGCGATCGCTTTCCACTATATTCCAGTTGGAGGCTATGGGCGATCGCGAAGCGCTGTTTGCAGATCGCATTTTGGCTAAAAGGGGGCAGTGTCATGTTGACTGTCATGGATTTGGCAACAGGGTTAAACCCATACTCAGCACAGGCTTGATGCCTCCCGTCGCAGCGTCACTGGCATCTAGTAGTTTTAGGTTTGCTGCCAAGGATTACCTCTAAGAGGATTAGATATTTATTTTACTGAATTAATAACTCTAAATCCTGTTCTATTTTGAAATCAGAAAAGTCTGTGACGGTGCGACGGCAGGCATCTAACCTATATATACCAAGGCTTTAAGTGTGTTGCCAATTTGTTGACTGTCATGTAGACACTGCCTGTTTTTAGAGGGTAATTGGCTTTAAAGTAGAAATCCCCCTAGCGGTAATGCCAGAGGGAGATTTCAGCATATAATTAGAGAAGCGCGATCGCACTGAGTTGTTACCTTGGTGCGATCGCTGACCACAATCTAGTAGAGGTAGACCGATGGCTGTAACAAGCTTAGAGTTTTTGAAATCAGAAATCAATGGTGTTGAGTATTTTACGGTTGTAGCTACCGGGGCTTCCTTCATGAGCCAGCGGGGTATAGCTAGAGCCTGTGGAGTTAGTGAAGGGAGCATCCGAAAACTCCTAGAATCGCTGCGTACCAAAAAGGTATCTAGATCTCTAGAACCGTTTACAGGCAAAGCTTTAGACCTGCGTACCAAGTTCGCAAAGAATGGTGGGAAAATCAGCGCTTGGCCGTCAGACTTTTGCGCGGCAGTCATCCAACACTATGCGTTTGAGGGAAGGGAAAAGGCTCAAGACGTTCTGCCTGCGACTGTCAACATTGGCTTGACCTCCTACATCCAAACTCAGACGGGATGGTTACCAGAGCGGTACATATCAGCCCCAGAATCGCATCGGTCAATCGATCGCATCTTGGATGAAGCCGCGCCGTGGGAGATCTTCTTTGATCCTAAATTTTGCCGTCCGTTTTTTGGCTGGTTTGGCGGCAGTGGCTATTGGAAGTTTGTCTACAGTTGGATGACGGCTGAAGAAAAGGCAAAAATCAACCAGCTAAACCCTCCTCAGAATGGGATTCGCAGGCACAAGATTCACCAATTCCTACCAGAAGAGATCCGTGATAGGCTTGCTCCCCACGTGGTCAGGCTAGACACCTTCATGGGGCTGTCTAGAGGGTCAAAGGATAATTTCAGGGCATTGTGCAATGAATTCTATGGTGATGGCTGGCAGATGGAAATGGATCTGACCTGATGTTTAAGGTAGGATAGGGGAACGGCTCCTCTCTGCTCGACTCTCCTCGACTCCTCTCGGCTCATCACGTTTCGTCTCATCAAAGAACCCCTGGCTTAACGGCTGGGGGTTTTGCTATATTAAGGGAACGACGCGCCTCAGCCCGACTCAGCTCTTCTCCACTCTCTTCAACTCAACTCATCAAAGAAACCCCCTAGCAGTGAAGTTAGGGGGTTTCTACTTTAAACATCGCCCTACCAGACCTCAACCGAATCAAGCGCGATCGCCGTCCCGGTTTGCGGCTGAATATCGACAGGCCACTCAATCTGTGTAACGCCGCCCGGTGCTAGCTGACGTGCGATCGCAAGTTTCATATCTTTTGGGGCTAGGGGTTGCCTCAATTTAGCCGATATTAATTGCGATCGCCGCGCTGCCACAAGTTGAGTCAAAAGAGGCCATTTCTTTGCCTACCAAAATGGGTGGAAGTGCGTGGCCAATGAACAGCCAAAATCGTGACCAATAAAACACTAAAACCCTTTACCAATGAGGATTCAGCCCTGGCCATCGAACACCCGTTTTTTACTGAAGATTGGTTCAATTAGTTATAAAAACACAAACACGATGGGTCTAGGCTTACGCCGTAGCCTCGCGTTGGCGAGGTTGTTCGATACCCATCGTGTTTATTTATTCTACTAGTTTACGAGTAAGTAGCAAAGGGACGATCGCAAGTTTCGTCGCCTTCACAACCCCAAGCTCTGAATCCGCCCCCTCAGCAATGCACTGGCGGTCTTGACCACTTTGTCGTACGGGTCTTCTTCGTTTACCAATGTGAAGTTATTGTTTTGTTGTGGGCGATCTAACGCTTTTAGGTCAGCTCGCAGCCCTCTAATTTCTTTGAGCAGTGGCAATGTTGGGTTAGACGCAGGCGCGATCGCTACCCCGCCTGTAAAACTTTTGGGTACACTTGCCTTTAGCATTTCAGCAGTTTGTTGCGCCGTCCACACCCATCCGCTACGCCTAGGGGTAATCAGCTCAGGGCCAGCTTCCCCAACCAAGTAAGGAGCGCCAGCTTTCACGCCACCACCATCGCGCCGTGCCTGTGGTGTGCCGCCGCTTAGATTCCTAGCGATACCTGCGCTACTTGCCTCTGCCGCTGCCAATGCTTGAGCATATTGCCTTGCTTGCTCAGCTGCCCTAGTTTGCACCAACTCAGCCGCTTGTTGAGCGAGTAAGGCAGCATTGGCATTGGTAGCGATCGCGGCTTGTGCTGTAGCATTCTCTTGAGCAATCAGCCGTGATTGACCTGCTAGGTCGGTAGACTGCTGCGCTAATTCGACATCAGCTTGTGCCGCCGCTATCTGGTCAGCATTGCCTGTTACCTGTGCTTCCCTTAACGATGCCTGTGCAGTATTTTGATTCTGCCGTGCCTGAATTTCAGCGATCTGCGACTCCACAACCGCACGTTGCGATACCAGCTGATTGCGTCTAGTTTCAAGCTCAAGTGATGCCCGTTCCTGAGTCTGTCTAGCAGAAAGGGCAACCCGTTGGATTGCAGCAAGCCGATCCTCTTCAGCTTGACGCTGGCGAATAATGCTCAGCTCACTTGCTCCACGGCTAACCCCTAGCCCCGATAGTTCTTGCTGCAATGCCCGCTGTACCTGTGCCGATTCTACTTCTCCACTATTGAGCCGTTGCTGGATTTCAAGCGCACGGCTGAATCTATCAACTGAGGATTGCGATCGCACCTGGTCTAGATTGCTCAGTGCTTGCGATAGGCTGGCCTGAGACGACAGTAAATCAGACTGACGCTGTAACGATGCCTCTACCTGCTGTTGCGCCGCTACCTGCCGCTCTAGCCCTGCTATCTTGCGTCCAGCAGCGCGATCGCTTGCGGCTAGTTCCCGTTGGATGGCTGCGATCGCCTCTTCCTGCACAGCCTTTCTGGCAGCCAGTTCGTCATCTAATCGCTGTAGGCTGAGCTGGCCTAGTTGCTGAATCAACTCAGCTTCCTTTTCAGCTCCGGTTTCAGTATCAACAGTACCCGCCGCCCGCGCCGCCCTTAGGGCTGCTAGTTCATCCTCAACTGCCTGTACCTTTTCCCCGGTGCCGCTGCGTTGGATGTCAGCAATCTGCCTAGCAGCTTCCTCCTCAGTAGCAACGCCATCTAATTGAGCTTGCTTGACGGCTGCAATCCGTTCGTTCTGCGATGCTTCAATCTGCCGGTTAGCTTCCTGGGTCGCTTTGGCAATGCGGTTCAGGGATTCAGCCTCAACAGCCTCTTGTTGTGCCGCTGCGTTCTCAACTAATTGCAATTCAAGTTGAGCAATCTTTTGTTTATCTGCCGAGCCTTTTATTTCAAGGGCTAGCTCACCAGCAATGCGATCGCGTGTTGCCGCTAGCCTACGAATGTTAGCTTCTCCATCGGTGATGCTGCCAGACGCTCGTGCGGTTGCGATCGCTGTTTGAGCTTCGGTTTCAGCGATCGCCAATTCCTTCACCTCTTCCTCTTGCAGCCGCCGCCTTTCCGCCAATGAGTTTTGAGCAACCTTCAGGCGATCGCCCGCGATAGTTGCTTCAACTTTTACAATTTCTTCACCTGCTTTTTTGAGTGATTCTGCGTCAGTTGCGGAGCCTCTAGCAGCTTCTAACTCAGCAAGCTTTGATTCGTTTAGCGCGATCCGCTGCGATAAATAATTCTGCTCAGCAATAAGGTTGTCAGCGCGGGCTTTCTCTTCTGTGATATTGCCAGCGGCTAAGGCTTCGGTAGCGCTAAGCTCTCTCTGCTGATTGAACCTTTCAAGTTCAGAAAGTTGTTCGTCATACCCTGCTGACAGGCTTTCGATGCTATCAGTAACTCCTTCCCTTAACCCGATCGATTCTTTTAGCTTTTTGTTTTGCCCTTCAAGCGCCCCAATACTAGTTTTAATGGTTTGTGTCAGCGCGTCTTGACTGGCTTTTTGCTCGTCACTCCCACCGGCTACGGAGATCGCTTCAACCTGCTTAAGCTGTTCCTGCAGTCCCTTTAGTCTGGCGTCATTGGCTTCAGTCAGCTTCTTTGCGTCGTCCAGTTCGCTTTGGGTAACCGATTGCCCCGACAACCTTGCTTCATTTAATTTGTCGGTAGCTGCCTTAGTGCGATTTGCTGCGGCGAATGCTTCTGTGCTGGCAGATTCTACTGATGTTGACGATTGGGCGATCGCGTCGTTAGCTTCTCTTAATTCATTGGCATACTGAGCAAACTTAATGCCAGCAATGCCAGCCGCTATCACGATCAGTAAAGGCGCTACAGCAGCAAGTGAAGCGGCAAAGGCTCCCATTGCCCCAGCAGCTCCACCGGTTGCTGCCGCAAAAGCTAATTTTGCGATCGCTCCTACAGCCAAAGCTGCCCTAGTAGCAATCAACCTAGCCTGCGTGATTGATATCTGAGTATTAAAAAGCAGCTGCGCCGACGTCGCCCCTTTCGTAGCAATTGTAGTTGCAATCATCGCTAAGGTTTCTGCGGCCTGCACTGCTAATAGCTGGATATTTAGCAGCTGATAGGTGGCAATAACCGCAACAGCAGCGGCGATCGCGCCTGTCAGCGCGGTAGTGGCAAGGATAAATCCTTGGATGGGCGCTGGCAGTCCAAGGAACGTATTTAGAAGTCCAGTTGCCGCCCTGACTACAGGCTCTAAACCTACTGCTACAAATTGCCCCGCTTCTGTAGCCGCTGCACTGAGGGAGCCTGTAAATAGATTGATTGCCCCTCCTAGTCCCTGTCTTAGTTCTTCGCTGGCGTTAGCGGATGCCCCGCTGTAGTTCTTGACTTCTTCTGTTACAGCCGCGATGCGTTCAGGAGTGGCTGCAAGAAACGCATTGACAGTTCTAGCCCCTTGAGTCCCAAATAACGCTTTTGTGACAACATCCCGATCAACCTGAGATAAGCCAGCTAAATTAGCTTTTATCTCAGGCAAGATTTCAAGCACCGACTTCATGCTGCCGTCTGTATTTCGTGCTGAAGCTCCAATAACGTTAAAAGCCTGCGACGCCTTTGCGCTTCCTCGCACCAATCCGCTGAACTCAGTTTCCGCACCGGCGCTAGCAATTTTAAGCCTTTCTATCGTTTCTGCAAGTGTTGTTCCGGCTGCACTTCCGGTTAGTCCAACATCCCCTAGCAGACCCAAAAGAATTAACGTATCGTCTAACGGCTGGTTGCTGGTTGCCGCAGAAGTTCCCACATAGGAGAGGGATTCCCCTAGACTCCGGACAGAGGTATTTGTAGAGTTAGCCGTTTGAACTAGCAAGTCGGCTACATCTTGCGTTTCCCCAATATCTTTGCTAAACGTCCGTACTGTCCTTGAAATAATATCGCCAACGACCTCAAGGTTCTCCCCGGTAGCTTCTGAAGCTTGAACAATCCCCGCAAGCGCCACAGACGTTTCTTCAGCAGTGAAGCCAGCGCGGCTAAGGCTGATACTCATTTCAGCAATTTGAGCCGGGGTCTTTGTCGTTGCGATCCCTAACCGCTCAACTTCTGCCCTTAGCGCTTCAAACTGAGGTGTCCCTAGACTCCCACTAATGACGCCAGACTGACGGATTGCATTGTCAAATGCTAAAAATTCTTGAGTGCCTTTAACGAATACCCCGGCAATGCCAGCCGCGATCGCAGCCGCACCACCTGCAACTGCCGTCAACCCTTCCCTGGTTTGCAGTGCTGCACTATTGAGTGATCCAAATTGCTGTTGCGTGATGCCAAGCTCTTTGTTCAATACCGCAAATTTTTGGGCATTGGTAGCGCCAACCGTATCCAATTCCCTCAGTTTGGCGATCGCTTCATTGGCCTTCTGAGCTGTCAGCCCTAACCCGCCTGCAAACTGCTGAGCTGCTGTGAAGCTACGGTTTAGCGATGTCGCCAGCGCAGATGTATTCTGGCTACTGTTTTCAATCGCCTTCGCCTTTGCCGCCGCCGTAGCCGCTGCGTTCCCTAGCTTGTCAAAGTCAGAGGCAATCTTTTGGAGGTTTAACTTACTAAGTTCAGCCGCCAGTGCCCGCGCATTTGCAGCATCTTCAGTCCCAAAACCCGCCCCCTCAATGGCAGCCAGTTCTTTTTTATAGCGCAGCTGCTCTTGCAAGATCTGCGCTTCTTTTTGAAGCTGAGCAGCTGCCTTTGGATCTGCCGATGCTGACTGAAGCTGTTTAATGCTGGCAGTTAGCCGCGTAATCTCATCCGGTGCATTGCCCAGATCGATTAGCTTACTGTTTATTTTGATACTGCCAAGCGTCCGTTTCAGGCTCTCCGCTAATGCCTTTGCATCACGATCGACAGCATCGCTATTGAGGCTGAGCCGGATCACCGCTGTCGTGTTGGCTACCATCGTTCATTCCTGCTAGATATTCAGCTTTGTGGCGCTCCTGAACTTCCTTCAGCGCCTTCAGGAGGTCGGGCTTGCGTTTCTTAAAGTCTGCCTTTTGTTTCTCTTCTGGCGATCGCGTTTGGTCTACCCGTGCCTCTAGAATCTCCAATAGCACCGGGGCTGGCAATGTCGCTACCAGCCTCAAACCCTCTTCAATTGAGCCAGTCATTGAACCAATCGCGGCCACAATCTCAGCTAGTGATGCACTATCCTTTTGCCCCCTCTCCTTGCCTTCGGCAGGCTTAGGGGTGTTGAGCGTTACTAGCCACCCCGGCTCATCCCCCTGACCAATTAGTAGGGGTTCCAGGTCGTTTAGAGTTAGCCATTCAGGATCGATGCCATTTAGCTCAAGGCATCGTTTAGACAGAAATTGAAAGCGATCGCTTTTCGCATATAGCTCCTGCCAGCTTTCGCCAGCATCAGCATCACCTAACAGGCTGGCTATTTCAGTGATGCGCTCAAAGAACTCTTGTTGCCCTATGAGGGAACACAGGGCAACGCGACGGGTAATGCCAAGTCGATCTACAAACTCAGCTCGTGGCGAGAATTCCAGATACATTAGGCAGGTAGCTTGATCAGCTGGAATACTTTACGGTTAGAACCCGTTAGCGCCAGCTGGAATTCAACGTCCAATTTCGTAACATCAGAAATGCCCAGCGAAGGGATGTTCGTTTTCCCCATTCTGGGGATGACCAGCTCGTATTTTTCTTCGTCGTTGTAGCAAACTCCGCTGAATTGGAAATTTGACAGGGTTGTAGCAACTGCCTCAACCCCGATGGTTGAAACATTCGTATACGCTTTGAACGTACGATACGCGATCGCTTTTCCAGCGTCAGAAGAGTGGAAGATTAATCTAGTTGTGCCCGTCACTACTTGGAATTCTCCTGACGCCGCAGGTACTCCAACAACACGAGTCAGTGGGATTCCACTTGCCAAGTTCGTTGCGTAAACAATCAAGGACGTCAGATCCGTATCAATAATCTCAAACGGGGTTAGGGCGGGAATCGTAGCATACTTGAGGGTTGGCAGTGCGATGCTAGCGGTAGTGCCTGCAAGTTCACCATAAGCAAATTGCAACGATAGCCAGTTCACCGCCTCAATCCCAATCGTCAGAGTAAAAGTCTCTCCAGCCTGAGCCGTTCCCGCAGTTACCAAGATGCCATCTTTGAATTTAGTGGAGGTTTTGCTAGTGCTTTCACCCGCCAACGTAAACTCCATCGGCTCAACTGGTAGCAAGCGTTCTGGCGTAAGGCCAAGAGTGAGAAAGTCGAAAGATCCAATCCCATAAAGTAATGCCATTAGATAGCCTTCAATTGTTGATAGGGAGACGAGAATTCAAAGATCTGGGCATAGAGTAGCAGCCCATCTGAAACAGGTACAAACCCGCCCTGCACCTGATACATGAATGTTGCAGGCGGTGGGGAAGGCGAGAAGCCTGTCAGTGCATTTTGGATGCGATCGGCGAATGGCTTGACGCGCAGATTAGTGCGTAAATCCTGAAACCGAATGATGGTTTCATAACTCACCACCCGTTGCTGCGCGATCGCCCGTGGTAACGGGTCAAGCCGATTCGGTGCCGCTAGCCGATCGCCTTTATGCCCAATCAAAATGGTTGCCCGAGCAACTGGTTTAGCCACAGCTGAAAGATCATAGGTGAACGACATCACATTAAAATCGGTGCCCATTTCACTGAGCAACCGTTCAATGATTAGTTGTTCTACCGGATCAAACTCAGTCATCAATATCTCTGCAAATTAGCAGCAGTAAAAATGCGATCGCCAGCGACAAAGATGGGCAGACCACCCACCGCAGCTGGTGAGTCCGCAACCGCTAGCCCTAGATCAACCCGCCCGGTGCCGATTTCACTCAGCAGTTTTAGAGCGCTTTTATACCGTTCTAAAACGTCCTCAGACGGTGCAATCCGATGGAGATAGTACCGGGCAATATCACAGCAGATGCGCCGTAACATGGCAGGAATAACCAGCAGCGGCAACGTATACCTCCCTTGTAGGTAGCCATTGATTAGCCCGCTAGCATCAGCGATCGCACCTTCGATTACAGCAGCGTCAATAGATTGAGCTGCCGCGTCATCAAGGGTGCTGAGTTCGAGGATTTCGTCGAACCCAAACGCTGTTGTCATGTCGGTTACGGTGGCGTAAATCATTATTTAGCTGCTGGCTTGGGCAGAACTTCGGGAGTCGGCTTGGTGGCATTTTTGGCGGTTTTGATCTCCGGTGCCTGCGGAAGGTCTTTAATCACCCCAAGCGCTTTGAAAGATGCGATCGCGCTTTTATCCTTCTCCTCATCTAGTTCAATGAACTCGCCAGGGGAGTAAAGGATTTGATCGCGCTCCAGACTGTCAGCGAGAATGAATTTCATTAGGCGACTGCTGCCTCCCAGTAGTAAGCGCCCTGAGTGGACTGAACCAGCTCAGCAACCGATTCGCCAGCCGTTACCCGAATGCCGCCGTACATGCCCATCTGCCCAGGAGCGACAGGCTCTTGATTCGTTACTGGAGTCCCAAACCGAGGCGTCAGCATGAATGTCGGTTCGGTAGCTACACCTTGCAGCTGTGCCGCTGGGTTGATGTAGACAGCAGCTACACCTTTACCCCATAGACGCCCCATCACTGCGGGCTGTCCAGGCTTAGCAGTGTTTCTCCGTGCCTTGCCAAGAAGTATTTGATCAATCTCAAGAACCTCTGCTAGCTCAGCAAGAGAAATAGTGCCCTGACCCGACACCGACGCTGGCTTAGACGCTTGTACCAGTCTTGGATGTCTGCGTAGGATTGTCCACGTAGACTGTGACATTATCATCGTGTTAGGCCGAAGCAGAGGGATGTCAAGCGCTGTCAGCATACTGGTCAGTGGATCGCTGTTAGTGTAGTCACTCCACTGAGATGTACCCGACAGAGTGACCCGCTGTGACGCTGGATAGGTAGCGAGGTTCTGAACCCTTGCAGCTACACGAACCTCTCGATCCAATTGGATCAATGCTGACAGTCCTTCAGTGTGTCGGCTCAAAACGTCGTAGCCGACACCAACATCTTGACTGTTGATATCTTCAAACGGTACAGGAGAGCTAAGCGCGTAATTTGCCGTTGATGACGTGAGTCGAGTTGCTCCAAAAGTTACGTCATCAGTTTTAGACAGCCGCCCAACAGCGCCGCCCTGGGGTGTAAACATTTCATCAATGTTGAACTGATCCCATTCAAACAATCGCGCTGCCACCGGGCGGTAAGGCGCGATCGTATTTGCAATGTAATCAGTCGGCATATTCATGTGGCTGATCAACAGTCCAGTGAGCTGCGGATCAATTGGATAGGCAGAGAGAGGCATTTTGGAACCCTTAGTTTTGAACAGATGAGCTGCAATAGCTGTCTGGGACAAACCTTGGGGGCTAACCTAGGGCGTTCCAACAGTGCTTAAACGTAGCCAGATGCGATCTTGACAGAACCAATATCGCCAGTGACACCAGCCACCTCAGCAATGCCAATGAAAAAATTACCTGCTGTAACGGTAGCGATCGCCCTTCCCACTCCGTTTGATGTCAGGCGATCGCCCACAGCAACAGTGCCGCCATAAAATACGGGAGCAATGCCGTCACGAACGACATCGCCAACAACATCGGTTGCTGCCGTGTCAATATCAGTTGAGACGCCGATCAGGATATCGGTAGCAGCCGCCCCAACGACTACAGTATTTGGTGCTGAAAATTTCATGATCAAATATCTGCCAAAAGCCGCGCCCGGTGCGTAGGCTTTTACCAATTCGTAATTGCGTTTTGACATTTACATGCCTCCTTTTCGTAGAGCTGAAAGGGCTTCCCCTGGACTGGCCGTAGGATTCTTCTCACGGTATTTGTCGATCGCCTTAGAGATATCTGCTGGACTCATCTTGGAGAATTCAGCAACCTCACCACCTGCCACCTCACCACCAAGCGTGATGCGCGACGGCAATCGCTCAAGAAAAGCCTTTAGCAGCTCAGTCTGTGACGCCTTCACTTCGCCAGCGGGGCTAGAGAATGCAATCTCTTGATCGTCTGTCATCGCCGAGAACATGGCAGTAAGGCCAGCTACCTCGCCGCCATAGCCCCGCTCTACCAACTTGTCCATTGTTGGCCTCACTGCCTGCGCACGGCTAAAGGCAGCATCCTTAGTCCGTAGATCTGATAACGCGATATTTGCCGCGTCTAATTCCAGTCTCATCGCGTCTAAGGCAGACGTATCGACAGGGGCAACGATAGGAGTTTCTGGAATCGGGGCCGGAACTGAAACCGGAGCTGGAGGTTTCACAGTTTCCATAAACTGTGCAAATTCAGTTACCGATAGTCGCCCGCTTAAAGCCTGCAACTTTTCCAATAATTCATTCATCTGAGGGGATGCCTCTGTAGGAGTGGCAGCCGGGGTGGCTACTGGTGCGATCGACTCAGTCTTAATGTCTGTAGTCATGCTTGCCTCTGTAGGTGCCTCTAAAATCGGTCGATCATTCAAATCTAAAAACGATGAGAACTCAATCTCTTCAGGCTGCGCTAGGTCGATCGCTTCACGGGAAAATGCAGCAACCAAGCTAGGATCAGCCGCCTCAGTCCGGCCTAAAAAGGCAATGTGTTTTAGCTCATAGGTTCCCGTTTTATTGTCAGGGTGGCTAGGGGTGCGAACCTTCACCGATACCCCAGACAATTCGCCAGTGTTGACGATCGCCCTAAAGACCGGGTTCACCTGATACTGAGTGGCATGTAAAACCCCATCCTTCACTGCCAGCTCGTCAGGTTGCCCAAACCCCGGCTCATCGCTAGCATGGCCAGCGACAAACGGAACCTTTGGCTTTGACGCGTTGAACGATGCGGCGATCGCTTCCAAATCCTCCTGAGAGAATTTGTAGCTGATGCCGTTATTTGCAAATCGAGTGCCAATGGCAAGGATGGGGATCGGTTTCACAGTTTCTCATCAAACAGTTGCGCATAGAATAGCCCAAATCTAAAAAAATGTGCTACTCCCCTATAGGCGATAGCGGAGCGCTGCATGCGACAATTGAAAAAAGCGGAGATTTCCTATGGGTACTTTTGATTGGTCTGACAGTTTTGTAACCTCAAAGGACGCTAACAGAGCAATAAGGCAAACTTTCCTAGGCTATGCATCACTACTGAGGAGCGAGGCGGATGTACGAGCCATCCAAGAAAAACACGAGTTAGAATACCTAGCCAGCAGACATAGCAACGGGGAAGGCGATCGCGCCAGCTTTGAAAAAGAAAAAATGGAAGAGCTTTTGGAAAAAGTGAAAAGTGATAAATCTTGCAACATTGTCTGCGCGGAGCCACAGTTCAAGGTAAGGCCAGCTACCCTATGGGACGCACTGAAAATTCTTATAGTGACATTGCAGCCGTCCTTATCTTTTGGGTGGCTAGAGTATCCGCTATATATTTTGGAGGTTGAACCTTTTGAAAAGGAAGACTAGCGATCGCCCATAGAATAAATTGACGATCGCCGCCTATGGACTGAAGGCGGCGATCGTGTTTTAGGCATCTTTTCGTGTTTCGGTTATTCTGGTTTCGTGTTTTAAGTGCGAAACATGGCTGAAATAGACTGGGCTTCTTTGTACCGTTTTTTCATCAATAATAAGGTTGAGCTTAAAGATTTAAGCCGTGAGGAAACTGGTGACGAAAACGCTCCATCCTACTCTAGGCTTAGGGTTGTAGCTGGCAAAGCTAAATGGATAGAGGATCAATCTAAAACACTAAAAGCGCGTGAGCCGAAACCAGTAAAACATGTTTCGCCACCGCTGCCGCCTCCGCCTATAGTGCTGGCAAATTCTATCCCAAGTTTGTCAATGGGTGCGATAGAAGCGATCGCGCAAGATTTGCACCGCCCACCGGGAATGATTCATGAAGGGCACTATACCGACGCTCTGCCCGGTGCCATGCAGCCAGGGTATGAAGACGCGATCGCAGATGGTGAGCTGCTAGGGATGCGGAGAGACATTGCCCTAATGAATACGTTTTCTCGCAGCCTCTTAAAACGAATGAACGATGGAGAACCTAGCGCTAAACACTGGGGACGGCTGAGGCAAATTAGTAAGGAGATGTCTGAGGCATATCGGGAAAAGGACATGGCTACTGTAGCCAAGAAAACGAATGACCTACTAAAAGCGATCGCGCTTGGGTGCCCTGAATCTGAACTGATGAGTGAGATTCTAGAAGTTACCCGCACGCGCATGAGTCTGATCGGTGCCGAATCTCGCAGACTCCAAGCGCTTCAGGCGTACGCGCTCAAACAAAAGCAGATAGACAAAGATGAAAAGCCGGAAATGCGATCGGCTGAGGGTGGCGACGATTCACGCGGGCTGGGGCAGGAGAGCCGTGATGAAACTATGAGGAGGGTTTGGGAGATTGTTACTTAGAGCGAGCAGATCTTTTTTCGATATACTCAAGAATCTTTTGAGCCTTGTGATAATCCGCGACGGCATTATATTCTCTCATTGTTTGCCAAACGTCCCTGAGATCTTGCGCTGGATCAGTACGAGTATCCGCCCATCTAGTTGTAGATATTAGGACAGGTGCCACATGGACGGGTTCTGTCGGTGGTGACATCCTTCCTAGGTGCGATAGCGTAGCGCTGCTTGCAGATCGCTTTTTGTCAATCTGTTTCAGGTATCTCATTGCCTTGCTCATTGAAAATGTCCCTCTCTTCCAACACATCTCTATAGTATGGCTAGTCGCCCACCACTATTCCTACCTGCTCAGCATCGCTGGCTAAGCGATCGCTCTGAGGTGAAAATGTTTACCAAGCCGCGCCGGATAGGAATCAGCTGGACTGAAGCCGCCGACGCCGCCCTCACTGCTGCTTGCTCTAAGTCAGCGGGTGGAATGAACGTAACCTACATCTGTTACGACAAAGACATTACCAGGCAGTTCATTAAAGACTGTGCAGCGTGGGCGCGGGCTTATGACCTAGTTGTGTCGCAAATTTCTGAGTCTGAAGTTTTCCTAACCAAGGACGAAGTGTTCAGGCGGGGTGATGAAGAAAAGTCGATCCTAGTTTTTCGCATTTACTTTGACAGCGGGCATGAAATAGAAGCGATCGCGGGCACACCCAGGAAACTCCGTGGGCGCAAAGGCAGAATCATTGTGGATGAAGCAGCGTTCTTAGATGAAGGGATCCTTCCGTTAGTCGTTGAGGCGTCACTAGCCCTTCAGATCTGGGGTGGCGATCTGAGACTCATAACTACCTATAACGGAGTGGACAACGACTATTATCGGTTGGAACTAGAAGTGCTAGCTGGTAGGCTGCCATACTCAAGGCATTTCACCACATTCAGGGAAGCGATCGCAGATGGCCTGTACCAACGGATCTGCCTCTCCAGTGGCACCGCATGGTCATCAGAGAGCGAGGTTAGCTTTGTTGAGCGTATCTATGCTAACTATGCCGATCGCGCCTCACAAGAGCTGGATTGCATCCCTGCTAGAAGTGGAGGCACCTACATCCCCAGAGCAGTGATTGAACAGTGCATGAATGAAGCCATCCCAGTTTTGAAACTTTCACTGGATTCAGATTTTGCGCTATGGAGTGAAGCCGATCGCATCGCGCATGTAGACGACTGGCTACAAGATTCAGTAGCACCATACCTGCACCGACTGGAGCCTGAATGGCGATCGTATTTAGGCGAAGACTTTGGGCGATCGGGTGACCTCACGGTACTCATGCCGCTGCAATTAGCTGACAATCTGGTGAGGGTTTGCCCGTTCGCCCTAGAGCTGCGCAACGTGCCCTTTGAGCAACAGAAGCAGATTTTGGTATGGTTATGCGATCGGTTGCCTCGGTTCATGTTTGGCGCGTTTGACGCAGGCGGTAACGGAGGATTTCTGGCAGAGGCAGCAATGCTGAAATATGGCACAGGCCGTATCGCCCAATTGCACCTGTCAGCAAAGTTCTATGGGGAATGGTTCCCAAAATATAAAGCTGCCCTAGAGGATAGGAAGATTACAATCCCTCAGTCTGCTGACTGGCTACAAGATCATCGTGACATTCAAATGATCGGCGGCATCCCTCGGGTAAAGGATGGCAGGAGTAAGGGCAATGACGGCGGACAGCGGCATGGAGATAGTGCGATCGCTTGTTGCCTCGCCTGGTATGCCTCTCTGCAAGAAGGCGCGCCCATAGAGTTCCTGAGTGCAGGTAAGCGGGTGGGCGCTGGCGGCTATGGTGGTGATAGTGGCATGAGGGGGTATTGAAACAAATTTGTGTTGCCAAAACAAAACTCACCCGATGCTTGAACCGCTAGGTGAGTTTTGCCCCTTCCAAGCCCCAAGGAGGGCTATATGCGTAAAGTGTATAGCATTGCGGGCTATAGATGGCGATCGCTACCGACTAGAGCGCAGTTTAGGCAGTGTGGTATCGCAATCAAACCTTTGCAGGGATTATGTTTCAGCGCCAAAACCTAAAAGGTGGTAACACAAGCCCACCTTTTAGGTTTTGATTTCTGCGTTTTGAAAACGCAGAAATCAAAAGGCTTGCTCCACTTGACTCGCAGATGAATGCTTGGGACGTGCGATCGCGGTAGCATCTATGCTAGGAAGTGCAGACACATTTAGGAGGGCAATTCAAATGGCTTTGATGTCAAGCAGCCAGCTTGCGGCAGAAGTGCAGAGTGAAATGAAAAGACTTCGGACGGAGTGGGAGATAAGAGTTCGGTCTTTCTGCTCGTCAGAAGTCTACAACTCAATGAGTCCCAGAACGGCTGTCTTAAGTGCCGTGGCACGCCAGCCTGGACTAGATCCTGAAGATGGTTCCGTGGGATTTAAATACTGCGTAGATCTTGACATTTTTGAGAACCTTCAAGGATCGCCAAAATATGTGATCGCTGAAATTGCTAGAAGGATCTTGACCTACATGGACACGACGATTCAGGCACGCGGCTATGTATCGTATAAGAAAATTCGAGGAAGTGCGGTCAAATATAATCCTTCCGCTGCCTTTACCTCTTCTCCTCCTTCCATTGCTATTCCTGCCATCTGCCATGACTGCCACTACTTCTTTGGGGCAAAAATTGGAAATGTGCTGACTGTGTGTGCCGTGCATCCCAGCGGGAATGGGGAATTTTGCAATGACTATGCCTAATACAATTTAGAAAGGATACTGAAAAATGGAAGTCAGCACGAAATTGGAAGACTGCAAGCTCTCCAAGGAAGCCGTAGAGATTCAGGAAGGCTGGTCTGACAGCTTTGCCTACTGGACTTTGGTTAGCCCGGTAGAGACATCAGTATGGTCAGCTGAGTGTCAGTTTGGGCGCAGCACTCTTGATCGGGGAACATGGCAAGCGATCGCCAAAACGAAGGAAGGTGCCACAAGCGCGATCGCTAGCTACCTGAGAGCCTGCAAAGCAAAGCACCTTGAGCACCCAAGCTACCCGAACCCATCAGAGTGGCTAAGGGTAGAAATTGCTGAAACGCGATTACTGGATTAATGCCAAGGGCGATCGCAAAAACCCCCTCAGAGAACAGTTTCTCTGAGGGGGTTTTTAGGTGAAAAACAGGCAGTGTCAACATGACTGTCATTAGTTTGGCAACACACCTAAAGTATTGGTATGTATACACTAGAGTTGTGTTGTCACAGCGTCACAGACTTTTGTGATTTTGAAATGATGTCAGTCAGCCTGACTATTCAACCCTCCTTCGCCTTCTCTCTAATTAGCCTTTTGATGGCGGCAGACATGCTGCATCCCCACTCCAATGCGATCGCACATAAGAACTCAACTTCCTTTTCGTCTAGATAGGCTGCGATCGCGTGCTTTTTGGTAGTCATGAGTAACCTCAAAGTAAATACTTCATGCTATGATAGTAGCATCACTTACCAAGTTTTAGCTATGTCTGCACAAATCCAATTGCTTAATGCACCTGAGAGCGGCGATTTCATCAAGTTTGTGGAAGATGGGATTGAATACTATACCGAGCGGCTGAGCGGTCGTTCTGGTATGAGCCATCGTGGCCTAGGTCGTTTTGTAGGTAAATCTCAGCCTTCGATTAGCTACTGGGTGCAAAAGATCCGATCTTCTGACCCGATAAGCAACGACCTCCCAGAATGCCTAAAAAGCTTTGCTGGTATTGCTTTGCCAGTAGTAAACAGCTCCGATCCTTATGGGTCAGAAATCTTGCCTGACGTTTTCTGCTCAGCGATGATTAGCTACTACGCCTGCTTTGCCGCTCCAAAGGATCAAACCAAGGAAGCAAAGCGATCGCTCTTACTGAGCAGCGGGGTTGGTTTGCGAACTCTTATTCATTCAAAGACCGGGTGGATGCCCACAGCCAGTCCTCAGCCGCCATTGGTTGACAATCAGGTCAGACTGAAGGAACTGGACGTCAGACTGGCAGAGATTGATCTTGAGAAGGCCAAGCTCATGCTGGCTCAGGCAGTGGCTCAGCCAACGCAGGGAATGCGATCGGCAAGTAGCGCTTCGCCAGTCAAGAAGTCCAGAACGATTGGAGAATCTGGCTACGTAGGAGAAGATGCAAAGCGAAAAGTGCTGAACGCTCTCAGCTCAGGACAGTCCCAGTCTGACAAAATCGTAGGTGAGGTAAAACTTTCACACACCTATGTCTACAGGGTTCTGAAAGTTTTGCAACGGGAAGGCAAGGTAGAGCGCAGGGGAACTGGCGCACAACGGCACCAGTGGAGCTTGACCGGATCTCGGTAGGATAAAAGCGTTGTGTCAACATGACTGTCATTGTTTTGGCAACATACCTAAAGCCCTGATACGTATACCTTAGAAGGCTGCTGTCACAGCGTCACATACTTTTGTGATTTCAGAATAGGAGAAGATTCAGGCATTTAATCTGCTGAGATTAAATGCCTGAATCTTTTTAGTGGGAACTCTGGCAGTAAACCTAAAACTCTTAATGCCAATGACAGTGCGACGGCAGGTGTCTAGCCCATACTCAGTAAGTCTTAGAGTGTGTTGCCAAAAGTATGACAGTCATGTTGACACTGCCTCTTTTAAGCGCGATCGCACATCTTCACGCAGTCAATATGAAACTTCCCACTATTCCCACTCTTTTTGTGACATACTATAAAAGTAAGCAGCAAAAGGCAAAAACGATGAAACTTAATCCCACTGAAATCCTGAACGAAATTATCTCTAAAATCCTAGACTCTGGTGTTGACCTCAGTGACCAGACCGATGCGGCATATCAAGCCAGAATATTTGCAGAAGGGCGGAAGCGGGGGTTTAGCGATGCTGATATCAAAAGCGCGATCGCTATGTCAGCGGAGTAAAAATGGAACACTGCGATCGCCCCAGTCATCGCTGGGGCAAAGACAAGGCGGGGTATCAGCGATGGCGCTGCCCTGCCTGCCATCGAGTAATCAATGAGAACCCTTCCCCTAGGGGACGGCCAATGGTGGGTGATCAGCCCATGACGCCAGCAGAACGGAAAAGGAAAAGTAGGCGTGAGCGGAGAGAAAAGAATGAACGTTGAGCAATGGCGTAATACTGCCGATCGGCTGCCTGTCGCAGGGGCTTTGGTTGAGGTCAAAGGACACGGTGTCAATACTGAATTGGCGCGTTACCTCATTGATTTCAGCATTCACGGGATGCGTGGGTGGGTGAAGTTTAACCATTCAAATCATTTGAACTTCGTGCCGCTCCAATGGCGATATGTTTCTACAGATGAACTGGCCCAGAGATGGTTTAACTCAATTGACAAACAGATTCCAGAATCGCTAAGCGCACCGTACTTACGGCTTGTTTGGCTTGACGCGATCGCAAAACCAAAGGAGGCAAAACGATTGAAGCCCAGTTGATTGCTGACAAGATTCTGCACAACATTAAAACTTCCAAACCTGATTGGGGTGATGATTGCAGAGTAATTTATGAAGAGCGCGAAGGTGAACCACTCTTTAGACTGCGAGTCTGGCTAGACGATAATCCGTATGACGCTAGCTATATTTTTTTGATGGCAGCTTATTTGCCAGGGATTACCGAGAGATATTTTGCTCACAGGTTCGTAGCCGCAGTAGCGATCGCAGCCTCTAACCGCGCTAAGGCAACGCTGCCCTGCTAAAGGCAATCCCCTCCCCTTGCGCTAGACTATTGGCAAGGGATTTCAAGGGTCTCCTTTTTGTGTTTGCGACATTTCAAAACCACTCCTACCGCATGCAAGCAAGGAGTGGTTTTTTGTATCTGGGTTATTCTTGGGGCAAATTAAGCGCGATCGCCCATGTTCACCTCCTCCACTACGAATGGATCAATCTCAGCAGCGCCAGCATTAGGTGTAGAGGTAGCGCCACGCAGCAAGGATCTGACGCGCCGCTATGCCGGGGAACTGGATTTTCCTGACGATCGCGTCCTTGCAGAGAATGGCTACCGTCTAGAAATTTATGAAAAGCTTCTAGAGGACCATCAGGTTCTAGCTGGCTATGAGCAGCGGCAGAATGCGTTAATAGCGCACCCGTGGGAAGTAGAAGCTGGGGGAAGTAGCGATATAGATGATGTTGCCGCTGACTGGCTCAAAGAAGTCCTGAACCATATTGCATGGGATGACGTTAATAAAAAAATTCAGTATGCCGTTCACTATGGCTATGCGGTATCTGAACTTCTATTGGAAAAGGATGGCGATCTCGTTTACCCTGACAAGATCAAAGTCAGGAAACAACGCCGCTTCCGGTTTGATAAAGATGGCCGCCTTCGTTTGATCACTTGGGAAAGCTGGGAAGGTGAAGATGTAGAAACCCTTTACCCAGGCAAATGGTGGTACTTCCGCACCGGTGGGGATAACGATGACGATCCCTATGGTAGGGGGCTGGCATCCGTAATCTACTGGTGCGTGTGGTTCAAGAAAAACGGCGGCAAATTTTGGGCAGTATACCTTGAAAAGTTTGGACAGCCTACGCCCATTGGGAAACACTCTAAAGCTGCCACAGACGCAGAAAAGCAAGTGCTCTTGCAGGCTGTACGGGCATGTCATACCGACAGCGCAATCGTTATTCCTGAAGGCATGATGATTGAACTATTAGAAGCCACACGGTCGGGCGCTGGCGACTATCAGGCGTTCTTAGGCTATTGGGATAGGGCGATCGCCAAGCTGATTTTAGGGCAAACGATGACGCTCGAAGGTGCAGGCGGGGTGGATAAAGGCGAGATGCTGCACCAAGTGAGAACCGATATTATCCAATCGGATTCTGACTTAATTTGCCATAGCGCTAACCGTGGTTGGATCAGGAATCTATCGCTGATAAATTATCCATCAGCAGCGCCGCCTAGAGTATGGAGAAAAATCACCGATCGTCCTGACCTAAATGCGCAGGCCATACGGGATACTGAAATCCTTTCATGGGGATACAGGCCGAAGGCAGAGTACGTAAAAACTACTTATGGCGACGGATTCACCGATATCCAAGCCCCTGCGATCGCCGCTGATGGCAGCCCAATTGTTGACCAGCCAGCGCCGCTTTACCAAGGGCTAGGCCAGATTGGAACCCAATCGCTGCTGAACTTCCTTACTGACAATACGTTGCCTAGGGATAATGCCATACAGGTACTCATCAATGTATTCGGGTTGCCTGAAGAAACCGCGATCGCCATTACTCCTGACAGGCCAGCCCCAGAAATCGCGCCGGCAACAGCTCAATTTTCTGCACCATCAAATACCATCGACAAGTTTACTGAACGGCTACGGCAAAAAGCGGAGCCACAGTTTGAGCGAATGCTAGAAGAAGTGCGATCGCGCCTTGATAGTGCGGGCAGTCTGAGAGAATTCAGGGACTCATTAGACCAAGCGTTCCCTGACTTGGATGGCGACGCGCTAACCGAAATTATGGCTGAGGCAATGTTTAGCAGTCGGCTAGCCGGCATCTTTGAGGCACAGGAAGATGCTGAGTAATTCGGCCTACGCTACCAAGCCATACCCTGAAGCGATCGCCTATCTTCTTGACAAAATTAACCTTGGCACCGATACCTGGCGAGACATTACGGACGATCAGCATGACGCCTTTTTTGTTGTTGCCGGTGCCAAGGGCGATTTATTGTCTGGCATCAGGGCAGCATTGGATAGGGCGATCGCTTTAGGGCAACGGCCTGACGAATTCCGCGCAGAGTTTGAGAAGATAGCTGGCGACTGGGTTGGGAACAAATCATGGAGAGCCAATGTCATTTACAACACCAATCTAAAAATGTCGTACGGGGCTGGCCGGGAGCAACAGCAGACTGACCCTGACGTTGTGCGGCTGCAACCGTATCGGCAGCTTATCCACGGAGGCGCAACGCACCCACGGCCTACCCACATAGCGTTAGACGGTACGGTGTTCCCGGCTCAAGACGTGCCCATGTCATTGCCAAATGGCTACGGCTGCTCATGCCGATATATCAGCCTGTCAGTGCGATCGCTTTTATCTGAAAACTTAGAAGTGAGCGTGCTGAAGCGGGGCGATCAGATAGCAGGTCAGTCGATCGAGCCTGATCCTGGGTTTGATTATGCGCCGGGAACGACATCAGCAGCAAAACGGGCTGAGATTATTGAGGCAGTCATTGCGCGATCGCCGCCTACTATCGCCGCTCAGATAGCTCAAGAGCGCGATCGGGTTAATGCTGGTTTTGCCAATGGCAGCCTGCCTGCAAGCTGATGGCGCGCTGGTAGGATAGGGGGAAGTCTACCCTATAGGAAATCCTATGTCCTTAGATGTTGAAAAAATGGCGATTGTGGAAATAGTAGCTGAGCTGCTTTCATCGAAGGGTGTCAGGGATAACAGGAGAGTGGACAGTCACATACAGATCTCGTGCGATCGGCTTGAACTGCCTTCCTACCGCGAATTCTTTGATCTATTTTGCACAGGGGCAGTTGAGTGGTTCGGGTTCCTAGACGGGTTCCGATTGGTGCCTCGCATATACAGGCAGTACCGCCCTGAGTTTGAACTGGCAAGAGATAGGTTTTTTGGAAGGTCTAGTCAATACGCCGCAAGGCAGCAGGCGATCGCACTAGCAGCCGGGGAATCACTGGGCAGCGATGTCTATGGGGTTGGCATCGTTGGCGCTTCTCTAGGTATCGGGGAAGCTGACTCTCGTAGTGCTGGGCGTTCCCTGACAGTTTTATCAATTGACGAATTAAGATCAAACGATCTATCAATGATGAACTTAATAGAAGAGTTTAGTACTAGAAGATTTCCCCAAGCACGTAGAGATGAGTGGACGCGAGCCGTTCAGTCCCTCAATCCTTCTAAGCCGATCGCCTGCGATGGCTGCACCAACTACCACGGGCAGTCCTATGGCGGCAACAAACTTGTCTGTGCCATGCACCCTACCGGGGTAGACGGTAGCACCTGTGGGGATTGGGAAGGAAAATCAGAACCACTACTCTGAGGTCAGCATGTCAACCTTTGAATTTGATGTATCCCAACTCACGGGCGATCGCATTCTATCGGAAACGATCGCCAAAATCAGAAAACCTCAGCCACTTTACAAAGCGTGGGCGAATTACCTTGAGGCTGAAGCTGTCAGGGCATTCAAAAATCAACGCGCTCCCGGTGCCGCTGGAAAACCGTGGGCAGAATTAAGCGATCGGTACAGACGCTATAAGGAGGGCTACAGCAGCCGTAAGAAGCGAAAAGGTACAAACACCAGGGGAGCGCCTAAAGCTGGCGGCAAACTGAAGCTGCAATGGTCTGGGGCGCTTTTCAATTCACTGTACTCCCGTGCCACTAATAATGCTGCTGAAGTGGGCACTGCTCAAAAAGTCGGTCGCTACGATCTAGGAGCTATTCATAACTTTGGGGCACCGAGGGCAAGTGTTCCGGCGCGGCCATTCCTGCCTGTTGATGCTAATGGGGATCTGTACCCAGGCGTCAGGGATGAACTGAATCAGCTTTTGGCAGATTATTTGAATAGCTGATTTAGCCGGTGGCATTCTGGGAAAACAGGCAGTGTCTACGTGACTGTCATTGTTTTGGCAACAGGGTTAAAGTATTGCTGAGTATGGGTTAGACACCTCCCGTCGCAGCGTCATTGACTTTTACGATTTCAAAATAAGGGAAGACTCAGGTATTCAATCTATTGGATTAAATACCTGAGTCTTTTTAGGGGTAGTCTCAGCTGCTAGAATCCCCAAAAAAACAGGCAGTGTCTACGTGACAGTCAACAAATTGGCAACACACTTAAAGCCTTGGTATATATGGCTTAGATGCCTGCCGTCGCACTGTCATTGATTTTTCTGATTTCAAAATAGGAGAGGATTCAGAGTTATTAATTCACTGAATTAAATATCTAATCTTCTTAGAGATAATCCTAATCTCAGAATCTAAAACTCTTAATGCCAATGACAGTGCGACGGCAGGTGTCTAAGCTTTACTGAGTATGGGTTAGAGTATGTTGCCAAAAGTATGACAGTCAACATGACACTGCCTACTTTTAGCGAAAAACGCGATCGCCCAAAGGAAAGCCGCCCAAATCAGGCGGCTAAAGAAAATGAAGCTATGGGCGATCGCGCAGCGCTGCCTGCCGATTGCTGCCTCAAGTCAACCATTCGGTTTGCCCTAAGCATCTGAAAAATTTGAACTGATTAAACGACTGGTTGTACGCCTGAACCATTAACCGATGCCAGTCTAGATAGCTATTGAAGCAAAACCAGAAGCCTGCAAGCATTCCTTTTTTCCTAACATGGGCGATCGCTGCCATCTTAAGTCTTTGGCAGCAAACCTAAAACTACTAGATGTCAGTGACGCTGCGACGGCAGGCTTCTAACTCATGCTCAGCAAGGCTTAGAATGTGTTGCCAAAAGTATGACAGTCAACATGACACTGCCTGTTTTTACCTGCCTTCTGGCTGCCCTGTTCTCTCTAGGTTGCAAGGGGCAAGCGTTGAGCTACAAGGGATTCTAGCGATTCTAAAGGCTCTCTACTTGCAAGGTGTTTGACCTTGCAACAGGTTCTAGTAACGCGTACTCAGGAAGCTGTTTGACTGCTGTAACCGTTGCCTAGTAATGGTTACAAACGCGTACATGCGATCGCTATCGCCATCCTATCGCCCATTTTTCGCCGCTCTCTACGATTTCGGTTATTCTCTACATGCGATCGCTTTTGGGGGCTTTGCTAGGGGCGATCGCGCTCCCCTAACCTATCTGTAGCGAGTGTCGAAAACTACAGCGGCAAAATTAATCATTCATCAAAGGACGGATTGGGAGCAAACCCTAACGCCCCCTGTTTTGCCATTGCCTGACGCAAGCTGGGGTGCCCGCTGCCAAATTAGAGATGCGGCTGGCGTCTTGCTGGCTGAACCATTAGCCACGGTTCAGCCAGATGGAGATGTCAGACTTGAACTAGGGCGATCGCTAACCAACATAAGGCCCAGCAGTAGCCATGCCTACGATGTGCTGCTGGAGTCGCCGGGTGGCGATCGCGATAAGTTTTTTAGTGGGCAGGTGACGGTTGTCGGGACGATTACCCAGTGGGGTGTAGTGCCGCCTGTCATCCCCGGTGCGCCGCCTGACCCTATCCCTGCGTGGTTGTCTGGTGTTGTTGATGGTGCGATCGCTACCCATAATGCCAATCTAGCGGCTCATCCTGGACTGATCACCGGAGGCGGTGGCGGTGGCATTAGTTCCACTAGGGAAGTTTTCACGCTGTCAAATGGTCAAACCGTTTTCACCTTAGCTGAGGTGCCCGTATCGCCACAGTTGAGCTATCTTTTCCTGAATGGGGTAAAGATGAGGTTCGCGCTCGATTACACAGTCAATGGCGCTAACGTTAATTGGCAAAATCGAGTACAGCTTCAGGTAACGGACGAATTTGAAGTTTTCTACCAGTACAATGCCAGTCTGGCTGTCAATGTAGTTGTACTGAATCGAACAGTTTTTACGCCTTCAAATGGGCAGACAGTTTTCACGCTAGCGGCAGTGCCCGCATCTCCGCAGTTGAGTTATCTTTTCTTGAATGGGGTAAAGGCGAGGTTCGCGCTCGATTACACCATCAACGGGGCGATACTTAACTGGCAAAATCGAGTGCAGCTTGAAACGTCAGACGAGTTTGAAGTTTTTTACCAATAGGAGCTAGCTATGATTCCAGCCAAACAGATTATCAAGCCGCAGAGTGCATCCGTTCGAGTGAACGGATTTTCTGCCAGCGGCACCAGCGGAGTCCTCACCACTGCCATCGGTACTGCCCTGTCTACCGCTGGCGAAGGCGGGGTGTCGGTTCCGGTGCAGCCGCTAGGGGGTTCCAATACGATCGGAGTGATTGTAACCGGAGCCAACAACCGCACCGAGATTTACGGCGGCACAAGCAAGCTCAAACTAACTGATGCAAGTGGGAACGAGGTATTTGGCCGAATCACCGAGGCGGGCGGCGTCTACACCCTGACCTACTTCTCTCTGATAGCTGGTGTCGAAACGGCTCACTCCATGCCAGCAGCGGCGATCGATATTGAGTTTAGTTACAGGTTTGACTTCGCAAGGTTTCCAGCGGATGCCGCGATCGCTGTCAGTGCGCGCAATATCTCCAACGACCCTGCCGGAGCAGGGGGTGGGAGTGGAACGCCACGGGGCGAACGGCTGACAGTTACGGCGCTAAACACCGTGGCCAACCTTGGGTTTACCCCACTGAATATAGCCAATTTGAGGCTTTACGTTAATGGGCAACAGTTCGACACCTTTGGCGGTGCTGCCGCTGCATTCTCCCTCTCTGGCCTCACTATCACCTGGTCGGCTGCAAATGCTGGATTTCCATTAGAGGTTGCTGATCGCGTCACCGCCCGCTACTTCTCTTGAGCCGTTAACCTATGAGATTCAAACAGATTTCAGACTGGGCAATAACCGCGCTAGGGAAGGCTTTGGCGGAATCCGCTGATGCAGCGGCAGCGCGATCGCAGCTAGCAGCTCAGCAAATCCTAACCGCAATCACCGCCGCTCAAGGGTTCAACGCTCAAGGGATCCAAAATTATGCGATCGTTTCAGAAGAGGTTGCCGGGACTACCTACACATTCGTTGCCGCCGACATGGGGAAGCAAAAGGTGTTTAGTGCCTCAACTGCAATCAGCGTAACAATCCCAAGTGGGCTGCCTACCGGATTTAATTGCATAATTGTTCCATCATCCACCGGGCAAGTCACGATAGTTCAAGGGGCTGGTACAACGGTTAGGAATGCCCGAAACCAGTTCAAGACAGCGTTAATGGACTCCCCTATCTCGATACTCCCTGGGATGGCCGCAAATCTGTATCGAATCACTGGCGACACCGCCGCTTAAAACTGGAGAAATAATGTCAAACCCCAAATTCGTTGCCTATATATTCGATCGCCCTCTTGACGCGGATGGCAGCATTCCAGCTGAGTGCATTGCAAAGGCCGACTCTGCCGAAGAGTTTCTGAAGCGATTCGACAAGCTAGCCAATTCCCGCAAACCACGCCCAACTATTTTTGCCTAACCATGACACTGAACCAAGAACAACTTGACCAAAACACGCAGGCAACCGTAAACGACAAGCGATCGCATTGCCAGAAGGGAGCAGAGATCGGGCTGGCGGCTACTGAGCTGCTGGGCAGGATTGACGCCTATCTTTTGGTGGGGTTGAAAAAGGGCTATTTCCTGAATGGCGATCGCGTTATCACTAACGAGGATCTTGCTGGCCTGCACTTCAATGCGGCAAAGTATCACGCATTCGTTGCGGCAATAGGTGCGATCGCTAGTACTGCAAAAGATCCTCAGAACGATTGGACAGGGGCGATCGCGCCTATTGTGAAACTCTAAATGCTCCCAACCGTACGCGCAATCTTCCATTACCCCACTATAGCCAGCTTCAGGGCTGATACCCAGGCTTGGCTAGATGTTGCAACGGGCAACTATAGCACGGCTGAGAGGCAGGCTCTTGACGCGCTGCTAGGGGGTTTTGCGGCTGATGGGATATTGTCTTTTGACAGGCTCTATCTACTTCATTTTGGGGACAATGCACCAGATTCTTTGCGGTGCGTTGTGAGTCGGCAAAACGCCGCTAGTGAGGGTGCAACGCCGCCGACATTCGTCAGAAGGCAGGGATGGCAGGGGAATACTACCACAGGACTTATAAATACAAATTGGGCACCTTTAGATGGAATAAATTTTACTCAAGACAATGCCTCTATGGGTTGCTTAGTGAGAAGGATAAGCACCGCTACTACGTCTCTTAGGTTTTTGATGGGATGTGTAAATGCTGGAAACGTTACAAATACATCTATAGGAGTCGCAACAAACAACACTACTACTCTCAATAGATTGAACTCTAATGGAACCGATAGTCAAGTGTCTTCTACAGTAGTGCCAACTGATAACAGCTATTGCTCTATTAGCAGGGCTAGTAGTGCGGGGATAACGTCTAGGAGAGGTGCCACTGAGCTAGAAAGTACAGTTAGCTCGGCAGGAAGATCAAGTGTTACGTTTCTTCTCCTAGCCCGTAGCAATAACGGAGCACTAACCGGGCAAGGTAATCACCAACTGTCGATGGCTCATATTGGTGCCGCCCAATCAACAGCCCAGAATGCCAGTTTCAGAAGCCGAATGGATACGTTTAACACGGCGATCGGGTACGTTCCCTAGAGCTTCCAAGTCTTCCCACAGGCTTTGCAGCGTCCCCTGCCGCATGTTTTGCGAGTGCGATCGCTCCCACAGTTGGGACACTTCCCCACCGACTTTAACGGCCTGCCTGTGGGGTTGCCGCTGGTATCTTTGGCGCAGGCAGAGCAACGCCAGATTTGACGGCCTGATGTGGTGAAGCCGTACTTGGTCATGCGATCGCTTTTGCAGTGTGGGCAGTTCAAAGCTCCCACCCAAGATGCAATAGTTTGATGCCAGAAATCGCTTCTGACTCTGCTCTTGATAGGTTTTTTGCATGATGAACGGTTTCGTCTTTCATGAACCTAGCAAAAACCTCGCCTCGTCTATTTATTGCCAAGCAAATTCCTGGCAGCTCTTTGTCTTTAAACCATCCAATCCTGAATCCACCCTCAAGGCTTGAAACGCCTCCGGCAGGTCGAATGTCTAAAACATCTTCTAAGTTGGTCGAAGTTTCCAAAGTCATCAGATTTATCCTTTGCTTGTTCGATTGCAGTGTGGGCAGTTGATTACCATGTTTCTTCTTCTACCTCTAAACCGTCAAAGTCAGGATCTTCAAAGTCGAAATCCGGGGATGCTTCAATGAAGTCTTCAAAGCTCTCAAAGATATCGCCCCAATCCTCTAGATTGTCGGGATGATACAGCTTCTCCAGCCGAGCAATCCTCATGGCAATGTTAGGGCGATCGCACTGCTCTAGCACCATCATTGCCCCGGTGCAATGGCGATGTGCGCTGTCTGGTAGGGGTTCGCCGTCTTTATCGAACGTGCTTTTGTGGCATGGGAACGTGTGCCAATCGTTCCCGAGGGATTCAGCAATTTGCGATCGCCTTTCTACTCCGATAGGGAAGGCTACGGATCTCCTGAATGGGCAGTCTGCGCAGGGCTTTGTAATTTTAGGGTTGATCATTTTTCTGTTTTTCGCTAGCTGTTTGGACTGATGCGCGATCGCCCCAGCAGTCCGATGACCACCGGGGCTGGCTTCTAGCAGCCGGCGAGGCGCTTGCCCATCCCGAGCGCCATCTCGGCGACCTGGAACAGGAGAACGGCGTCTCCGCTGTCCTGAATTTCCTCTAGCAGGATCGCTAGGGCTACGGCGCGATCGCTGTTCTGCGCTTGGGGCTGAGGTGCGAGGCCGAGGTACCTCCCGATCAGGTCGGCGCGAGGCTGGCGATCGGTCTGGGCGGCGGTCTGGGCGGCTGAGTTGGTCATCGGGATCTCCTTTCTTCGGCTGTCTTCTTTAGTATGCCAAAAGATACGGGCGTTGTCAAGGGGCTGGGCAAAGTTTTTTTTGGGAACGGATAGGGAGTGCGTCAGATCTAGGCTTCACCCTGCCGTTCGTTTTCTTGCCAGCCGCTCTCTTCTAGCGGTGCGATGCAGCGTACCCTGATTTTCAGCGATGCCAGCCGATTTAGGACGCCTGGGGTCACATACTGATCGATCGCGCTCCTGCTCTCCATATCTGTCCTTTTCAGCCCTCTGTGAACGGTGTCAATCTTTCCAAGTAGCTCAGAGATGCTTTTGTCGCTAGGCGGATTGCCATCCTCCCACCCGTCACACAAAACTAATGCTTCTTCAATAAACTCAATAGCGGTTGTCATGGAGTTCCTTGGTAGTGGAATGCCGGGACGCTACTCCCGGCTGCGCGCTTCATCCTAGTGCGATCGCTTGTATCCTGTTTTTGAGCGACGCCAGCAGCATTAAGGCATCTGGAACCGCCAGCCTCGCGCCGACCAGATCGCTCAAGTCTAGGCTTCTAATCTCTTGCTCAAAAACGCCGATCTCCCCAAGCAGCCTAGAAACTATTTCGTCATCGGGTGGAAGGCGATCGCCCTTCTCCCACTCTCCACATAAAGCCAATGTTGCTTCGATGAAATCAATAACAGTTGTCATGGCGTTCCTTAGTAGGTGTGTATCGGGCGCTACTCCCGGCTGCGCGCTCTGAATCTCAGCCCGTTAGCAGGTTGTCTACCTAGGCGTCGTATGCGCGATCGCCATCGTCTAGAGGGTCAGCACTCGCTCTGGCGTCTTCTTCGGCTTCTATCTCGTTGAGGCGATCGCCAGCGCATTCTAAGGCGTCTAGGGCGTCTGCCAGGTGGCGTAGCAGGTCTCTATCTGAGACTCTGGAGTGAAGTCTCGTGATTATCTCTATCATCTGGGGAATTAAAGGAGTTGTTGAGTTCATTTTTTAGTGGGTGTAGTGGGTGCCGGGTCGCCAATCCCGGCTGTGCGCGGTGGAAGCAATGTCAGACGATTAAGCGCGATCGCCCTCCTCAGTAAGATGCCTAAACTCTGCCATAAACAATTCAAAAGCACCGGGAGGGCTTCGTCCTATCACCTTGATATTGGGCAGTGGCTCGCCAGGGATAGTCCAGTCCCGATCGCCCCCTGGCATTAGTGCAGCTCGTTCGTTGTGCAGTATCCGAGCGTCAGCATCCTTAACAGCCTCGGTTGTGACATCGCGCAAGCCAAAGCGGATAGCGATCGCATTCATCAGAGTGGCTTCGTATCCTGCGTACCCACCCATTGCCCATTTGATAGGCCGTGGGATGTCAACCAAATAAGCCTCAGAAGCGTCATGCAGCAAGCCTATCAACCTGTCTTCCAGTGGGACAGCGCGGGAAATTAGGACTGAATGCTCGGCAACGCTGTAGAACCGTTTGCAATGCCCTGCATACCTGCACTGCATTGATAGCGCCCAAGCAATATCAATGATGTCGATATCTTCGGTTTCAGGGCTTAGCGGGAAAAAAGCCTTCCCTGTATAGGTTTGTATCCAAGAATTGTCAAGATTAGGATTCATGGTCGCTGTTGCCCTCAATAGTTTGCTCAACCCATGCCCGATAGTTCACGTACTCATCGCAGTGGCACCGCAGGGGGCTACACCAGCAAAGTAGCTTAGTTCCGTCCGGTGCTAGCTCCACTTGCTCTAGAGCCGCTAGGAATTGGCCTGTAGTGGGCGATCGCCACTTTGCTGACATCTGTAACCCCATACTGGCTGCGATGGCGTTGGCGGCGTCTACAGGCGATCGCCCATGCCCAACGACTGCCCACAGATACTTTCTGAAACCGTCACAAACACTGGCTCTATCTGCCTCGCGTTCCATATCGAATGGGTTGCCTAGGAAGGAAGCGCGATCGCACCTGATCCCAATCTTGGTCGTCTTGAGGTTGGCTACGTTCAATGTTGTCTTTGCTTGGGTTTCGGGGTTCATTTGCGATCGCCCTCCCTGTCGGGGTTAGCAGTGTATCGAGAAAATTTGTTTATCTTGTCTTCGGAGTAGACGCTCATGGTGGGGATACCCATGCTTGGCATCCACATGAACCAGTCGATCGGCGTTGAATCTGTCTGCCAATTGCCAGTTCTCAGCCCGGTAGACGGATCTTTAGACCTCGTGAACTTATAGCGAGGCAAGCAAATCTTGTTTGTCCAAGGGTGTTTTTCTAGCAGTTCGTAGCGGATGACTGTTGGCTCATCCCAAGTCTTACGCAGTAACATCATCACTCCTTTAGCCCTAGGGATTGCCATGCCTACGATGGCATCAGCATCACAAAAAGGTGGATTGGTGATTACGTAATCAAAGTGGGGTAGCGCATCCCAGGAATCCGGCTTAGTCATGTCTAAAACAAAGTCAGGATCAGTATTTGGGTCAATGTCTGCGGTGATGACCTGGTATCCGTGATCAAGAATTGTTTTTGAGATTGACCCACCCTCCTTGCAGCACTCAAAAAATACCGTGTCACTAGGAAATCCTGGGAGTTCATAGAACAATACATCTGGCATCCACTCAGGAGAATCATAGCGATCTAATGGCTGGCGATCGCTCTTTGCCGTCGTTGCTGAATGTGTCATGCTTGTGCCTCTTGTACCGCTTGAACGTCTACGAAATAGCGATCGTTTACAATCGCATAGCTCCCTTCTGGCAGTCGCTTTGAGCGGATATCCTGCCTCAAATCTTCCTGTCTTGCGTATCCTAATGTGCGGTAGCAGGCTGCCACTGATTTGAACTGCTCGTTCATGTTTTCGACTCCATTACTGCTTTGACATCTACGAACCATCTACCACCCCGCTTCTGGATAGCGCCCTGCGGAAAATGATTGGGCGTCTTCCCTTCTGACATTCGCTGCTCATCTGCGTAGACAGCGTTTCTGAAATGGGTTGAATTTCGGTAGCCTAACCGCCTGTAGCAAACGGAAATTGGCAGAAACTTGTCAGTCTCAATCTGCAAGCAGCGCTTCGCTATCGCATCCTCTAACTTCTGTGTCCGCAGTGCGATCGCGTTTATCTGCGATCGCAATTCATCATGTGCTGCCGTCATACGTCACCTCCCATGCCCATGTCTAAACTCATTTGCTCTCTGTGCCGTGCCATCCTAAGCTGACTGGCTGCGTCTTCTTCTTCATGCTTCTGCAAGATCTGTCGAACCATCTCTATGTCAGCATCAGTGGAAGTTTCGTCAACCATTTGAAACATGGTGAAAGTTTCAACGGGAGTGTAGGAGCCAGCAATGAAATGATGGGTAGCCACATCTGCCAAGTAAACTTCTGCCAGTCGAAACCCATTCTCTATTTTTAGTCGGACTGCTGATGACACCGCTGGGCTTACCTTGATAGCAGCAATTGATTTTGTAATGGTGTAGATCATGTGCGATCGCTCCCTACTACAAAGGATGGCGACACCATTGCGTTTACAGCGCGACGGCGAGATTCAGCGATCGCCAGTTCTTCAGCAGCCGTTAGTGGTTTGCCCAGCATCCTCAACAGCCTAGTGTTATGAAGCCTGACTTCTGAACCTTGGAACCGATGGTCTTTTGCTAGAACTGCCAACGCCGCTTCTAGTTGCTCAAGAGTAATATTCATGTTTTCAAGCCTCGTTTGCATAGAACTGATAGCTGACTTCGGAAGTCACTTGAAATCTCACAGGTTCGCCGCTGCCGCGAGAAACGAGTATGTACTCAGGAGTTTCTAGCAGTGCTTCATGGGTTTCTGAATCACAATTCTTTTCAACAAATGCGATCGCGGCACCTTGATGGTCAGAGGCTTCAACCTCGTTCTCACTTCCCAATCCTTCGTCGTCTGCAAACTGAACTAAAAACTTACTCATGTCGCTGCCTCAAATAAAAAATAGTTTTGCATCACCGCCGCCGCACCCGCTGCTGCATCGTAGGCGTCATCCTTCGTCCCTTTTTGGTGGGTCAATCCAAACAGCTCAAGGACTGCCGCCCTAACTTCAACTTTTTCAGCCTTCCCGCTACCCGCGATCGCCAATTTGATTTGCGATGGCTTCAGTTCTACGGGACTTGGATAACCAGCGTCGGCCATCGCAGAGAGCATTACCCCGATCGCATTTTGCACAATCGCGGCATTAGTATTCTTGCCAGAAAAGAATGGCTTTTCATAGCCAACGACAGTAGGCTTGTGCAGCTCTAGCAGCTCTAGTACATCTTGCCGAACTATGGAAAGGCGATCGCCCAGTGGCATCCCTGCTGGGGTTACGACTACTCCAAAGTCAATCATCTTGAAGCTGTGAGAATTCCCGCTGATGACAGCCCATCCAAGGGATGCCAGCGCGGGATCTACAAACAGGACGCTAATTTCCTTCATAGCTTTTGTGCCTCAACTAATGCCTGAGCCAGTAAGCAAGGGAATCCGTTACCCAGTACCTTGCAATCCAGCGAAGCCTTACCAGATAGCCGATACCAACTGGGCACTGACTGAAACCGTGCGAGGCATTCAGGGGTGATTGTAACGACCCTACCGTTAGGGATGTATGCCCGCGATGCCTGCTTATAGGCTGAGGCTTTAACGGTATAGGAAGGGCGATCGCCTGTCACAATCGTTACCGAAGCCCCGCGATTGTTGGCAAGCCCATCAACCATGAAAGGTTCAGGGATGTATGCCCGAGTAGAAGACTTGTGGATCGATGCCTTGATAGTGAACGATGGTTCTAGCTCCCCTCGATGCGACACCGTTGTGCGCCGCTGCTCAGTCCCTTCAATTAGTAACGCCCTGCCAGCATGAACGCCGCTTTTAGAAGCCTCAACTGTGTAGCACGGCTGATCCTCATTACGGATTGAAAGCGATCGCCCCCCATTGCTGCGCTGATCACCAATCAGTAACTCCCGTGGCAGATTGCCAACACGGTATCCTTTGCCCCATTGCCGATTAGAATTCTTAGTCTCAACGAGACAGGTTTTTAGATTTTGATCCAGTGCCGTGATTGCTCTCAGCTCTTCTGGCAACCGTTCAAGCTGCCATTTTGCAAATTGAGTCTCTGGTAGTGTGGGCACCAAATCCGCGATCGCTTCATACCAACCGACCCAAGGCAGTGCAAATAGGTCAGGGGCTTTGGCATGGGTAGGGTGAGGCTGAACAACCCGTTTTACTCTGCTCGCGCACAGGATTAGCCGCTTCCTAGTCTGTGGCACTCCGTAATTAGCACTATTCAGATGCCAGTACGCCAGATTGTATCCATTGTTAGACAAGGCTTCTAGGATCAGCCTGAAGCTTTCAAACGTTCGATAGCCCCATACATTCTCCAGACTGAACCAGGGCGATCGCCGTTCAATGCCCCGCACTATCGCCCGCGCTAGCTGAATGTCTAGCTCAGTTTCACCACCATTCGTTTTCGCTACCGACGCATTAGTGCAAGGCGGCGAAACGTGAAACCAGAACCTTGTGGTGCCGTACAATTCGACATTGCGAACGTCAGCAGTCAGGCAATGATCGTTAAGGTTTGCCCGGTACACACTGGCGATCGCGTCGTCAAGCTCTACGGCAAAGGTCGGGGTAAGGCCAGCCTCCGCATACCCTATGTCAGCTAGCCCGCCGCCGCTGAACCATGACTCTAGTTCCCTACTCATTTCTATCTCCTACATCCAATAGATTCAGCTGTCCAGTGTGGGGCATGGCTGCCAGCTCTGCGATCGCCCTACTTCCCTTTTTAGGCAATCCCGCTACGATGCCCAGCTCGCGCAAGACTACCGACCTCTCGCGGCACCAATGCTGATACGCAAACCCGCCTCTCTGCATAAATGGGTAGCCATCTACGATCGCTCTCTTCATCCGCTTGCTCCAGTCCTCTAGGGATTCCCCTTGCTGCTGAGGATTCGCGGCCGCAATCTCTAGCAGGACTTTCCTTGATCTTGTTGCCCAGCTCATGCGATCGCCCCTTTGCCGGACGACAGTTGATAGAGGGCGATTGAGGCAAGGATTAAATCTGCCGCAGTTTCTAACGACATCAACTTTTCTACGGAATATTCTGGGTATGAAACCTCAAGGTTAAAAAGGGAATCCAGAGAAGCCATGTTCCATTCTGTGATCTTTAGCTCCCAGCTATATTCCCACGCTGTAAAATAAATGTTTTTGCCATCCGGTAGAGTGGCGTCACAAATGATAGGGTCAAACCCAACGAATCCAACGACTACAAGCCCTGCGTCTTGCAGCCTTTGTAAAGGGCTTCTAGCGATCGCGCTGGCTTTAGGGTTACTCATGGCTAGCTACTCCTTTGCCAGACGACAATCGATAAAGTGCGATCGCGGTGAGGATTATGTCAGCTGCCGTTTCTAGTGGCATGTAGCCAGCCTCAAACTGTTCAGTCCCGTACTCTGACGAGATGCTAAGGGATGCGTTGTCACCACTCACAGCGCCTAATCTTGTGGGCGCGATCGTCAACTCCCAACATTCCCCACGCGATCGGAAGTAAAGTGCCTTGCCAGATGGCAACGTAGCCTCACACTGCACAGGGCAGAACCCGCCAAATAGGTAAATGTGCAGCCCCGCTTCTCTCAGCTCTTGTAAAGGATCTCTATTGGATGAGGGTGCTTTGAGTTTGGTTGCTTCGGAATTATTCATTGGTTTCTATCCTAAACTTGTGGCCATCCATCATTTGAGCTTGTTGCTGAGCAGAGCAAGTTCCTAGAAAAGCGATCGCTTTGTTTTGACTGTCGCTAAGCCGCCTGTCATCTCCTATCGCGATCGCGGGCGTTTCTGATCGCTTATTCCACAATGCCGCCGCTTCTGACTTGTCTACACCAACCGCACCTTCCGCACCGCAGGAGCATTTGACGTAGTAACCGTATGAAGTCCCGGTATCACGTTTGTCATTGTCTAAAAAAACTTGGTCTTTGCCCCCGCAAAATGGGCAGGCACTAAAAGGTTCAAGCTTTTCATCTACGATGATCGCAGGGAATTCCAACTCAAGCACTTCCTGACAGAATGCAATCACGTTCAGCCAATCATCAAACGATAAACTAGCAGGAATGTCGCTTGTCAAACCTCCGGTAGATCTCCATTGCTCAACCAGCTTGAGCAATACTTCACTGGTTTCGGAACTATCCATTAGTCTCTTCCTTTATTACTGCCGAACCCGCGATCGCTTTCAGCCAATCCTCAAACGACTCCATTGGCGGGCGATCTGCCACAGTGCCAAGGCGTAAAGCTTGCGATTGCTTCCATCGCAGATGCATGACCAGCGCGATCGCGGCCATTTCAGCCGCGCTTATTACTACCCCATCTACCGTGTCTTCCATAATTCTCTCCTTATAGCTGTCGTTATTCTAACGTTAAACGTTGGAAACGTTGGCAACTATGCGGAAGCTTCACAGGAACGAAAGCTGCTCTAGTCTTGCGATATTGATCAAATCAGGCCGGATACCGCTAGATCGATCGCATACCCACAGCACCTCAGTACGCTCGCGATCGCCCATCTCATCTGCTGTCCTGAAGGTGCCCCTATCTGCCCCTACTTTTCCTTTGCCACTTGCTGAGCAAAGGGTAGGCGCTTCAATGCGTTGCTGTGCGGATTTAGGTTCTACCTCCTGTGGGTAGCAGCTGAGGACATAGGAAGAGTTGCAATTGTCTAGGGCGTCACACAGGTTTTGCCAATCGTCAGCAGTGTAGCCGCCATAGTGCCCCTGGTCGGTGCCGATATATGGCGGATCGACAAAGAATAAGGAATGTGGGGACGACCAGCGCTCAAGACACCTGATAGCATCCTCACTTGAGATATGCACCTCTGAGAGCCTGTCTAGCGCAGCTTCTAGCGATCGCTTTTGATTGTCCCAGGTAGCCGCTTGGTTTCGACTTGTGACACCAGTGCCCCATCCTGTAAAAAGCTGATTAGAAAAAGACATTTGAGCCTGCACATAAAATGCCCATGCGACTGTTAAGTCATCATGCTCTGCTGACGTTTTCAAAATCGTCTTAGCTTTGGCGTGATCACTTTGGCTGTAGAGGGTGGCGTCAATCAACCTCAGCAGCTCATCCTTTTGCAGTTTGGCAACACGGTAAAACGTAATTACCCAATCATTCGTATCGTTGATGACTTCTCGGTAATCGTGATTACAGCTAACCGAGCGCTTTTCTTTGGCAAAGAGTACCGACGCGCCGCCGCAAAACGGCTCACAATATACGGTGTGGGGAATCTCGTTCAGTAGGGGAACGATGTGGCGTGCCATTTTTGATTTGCCGCCATAATACGAAAATGCGCTTTTCATTAGATTCTCCAATCGTTAATTTCTGGCTTCTCTTTTCGCCGTGCCCGCTGCCGTGCCTTACCCTGCTGCTGTGCGATCGCGCTTTCCAGTAGTGCAATGCAATCGTCTAGGGGGGTTAGCCGCGATAGCTTGTTAACTAAGCCGATCAACTCCCTCACCTTTGCTGCCCTGAGTTGTTCAAATTCCATCTTTAAGCTTCCTGAAACGACTTCTGAAACTTTTCTGAGTATGGGCGTAAATCAGCCGATTTGCAGGTTAGGGGGAAGGGATCGTAATCCCATAGAACCTCAACCCGCCCATCTGCTGTCAGTAGTACGGCACTGCCGTTCCAGCCTTCCTGAAATCTCTTGTGAACGCGATCGCCTATAGCGGGCATCCATACAGTTTCGATAGCTTCAGTGGGGGCGATCGCGCTTGTCAGCTGCGTTGTGTATGCCACTGGAGTTATTGGCAACCCGCCATAAGGGAGCGCCAGTAGCTCATCTATGGATATTTTGTCTTGCTTCCTGGGAAGTGGCACTAGGAAGAGTGACTTTTTAGCGCGGGTCAGGGCGACATAAAGTAGATTCCATTCCTGCTGTTCTTGCCATTCTTGCCCAACCTTTTCTAGATAAGGGAGGCTGTTGACTCCCAATAAAAACACTCTGTCGGCTTCATCCCCTTTTGCTCTGTGGATTGTTGACAGGATCACCGAGGCTTTATCGTCAGTGAACAATGCAGCGATCTTGGTAGTGAACTGCTGCATTGTTGCGCACTGGTCGCCGAATTCCTGATGGCAGGCCGCGATCGCGCTGTAGCGGTCTTCTAGGCTATCAGCAGCCTGGTTCTCGTCGTTATCCCTAAGCTCTTGTATTTTGGGAAGGCAGTAACGGCTAGCAGCATCAGCAAAGCATGAGTACGGCCCGCTGCCGCATTGCTCAGCTAGTGCCACTAATTGAGCGCCAATGTCACGGCCTCTCACCCGTGCTTGAATGCCAGAAACAATCAGCCGCAAACATAGTGCAATCAGTGGAGCGGTGAACCTTGAAAGGATCATGTCGCCCGCCTGGGCCATCCCTTTAATTTCAGATGGTGCAACAACCTCAAGTTCGCCTACCGGAGCGCCCGGTCTGGCTTGGATACCTGACACAATTGCCCGCGCCAGATTCAGATGAGACGATGGGCAACGATAGCAAACTGACAGGGGTAACGTTTCTGCGTTTAGCTCAGTTGCTACCTTCCCCCACATGGCAGGAGAAGCAAATGCGAACCCTTGGATAGCCTGAAATTCATCACCAACCGCGATCGCCCTTCCGGTATCTCCTAACAGAGCTTTGTAGAGGGCTAGCTGAGCAGGGCTGGCGTCCTGCACTTCATCTAGCAGCACCCAATCTCTAGGGGCTGGGCGCAAATCCCATATATGCGGTAGCCAAAGCTGATCACCAAAGTCTACGATCCGCTGCTGATGTGCCATCAGCTCACCAGCTTTTAGAGCCTCAGCTACTAATGGAATGGCTAGAGCGGCTCCGATGGGTGATTCGATGACGTAATAGTCAATCAGATGTTTTAGACTCTCTATCGTCGGTTCAGACAACGTGGCTTGACACCCTGCAATCAGCCGATTCAGGAAGTTGCTCAGATCTTTTTTAATCTGCTTAGTCGCAGCCTTGTCAGCGATCGCCAAGCTGGACAGGTCTAAACCATCAATTAGTTTCCTAGAGATTTTCCTGTATTTATGCTCCTCTACCGTTATCGAACCCTCCTGATAGAAGTGCCGGGTCAGGATTGATAGCCCCATGCCATAAGGAGTGGCGACGGTGATCCGACTGGGTAGACGTTTCTTTAATGCCTCAACGACGTCCTTACTGAATGCCAGTACTGAAACCTTTGCCGTAGACGGTAGTCTGTTGGCGATCCCGCAAAGTACCGTAGTCTTGCCAGAACCCGCGACGGCACCGACACGCAGATTGCCGCTGCCAGACTCAACCCGCTTGTAAATGTTTTGCAGGAATTGTGACCATTCAGGCTCAGCCGCGATCGCAGCTTTTCGGTTGTATCTTTTCTTTTCTACCACCATTAGAATCCGTACCTCTCTGAAGTTTCGGCAGGGACGGCAGCAGCTACAGGGACGGGGTTTCTACGAGCTGCTAGAAGTTGTGCGATCGCGGCCTGCGGATCTGGCTTTGAGCTTTTTACTGAGGATTGAAATCCCTTAGCTTTGCCGTTGCCATTACCATTATTTGCGTTTGTCAACATGACTGGCAGCAGCACTGGCGACAGCTGCGGTTCGCTCTGAGCAATGATTTCAGCCTCGTGGCACACCGTCGCGGCATTCTTAGTATTGCTAGCTGGGATTGAGTAGAAGCGGATATGCCTACCGTTGCGTTCAATTCGCCCCCGACCTAGTTCAACCAGTCGAGTGAACAAGTCAATGGTGTAGGCGGCTGCCGTGCGATTCATCTCCCTTGCCTTCTCTGACAGCGCTCTGTTGGCACGATAGGCATCTCTAGGGGTGATTCCGTTCTCTGTTAGTCCCTTGTCCCAAATACGGGTAAGAATACTACTGATGTCAGCGCTCTCAGCAGCATTCTCCTGTAGCCACTCAAACGACGCCCGGTAGTAATTGGCAAATGCGATCGCCCGTTCCATCGTTTCAACAGTCAGCACATCGGCACGCTTGGTTTCGTTGAAGGCACATTCAATAATGTGCAGTCCCAGAGCAATCCGACCAACTTGAGCTGAGAGTTTACGCAACCATGCGCGGATGCCTGCGTGTTGGCACTTCCTAGCTTCGTTGCCGTAATATTCATAGGCGTCATCGTACATGTCGGCAGCGGCATCAGTAGGGCGAATTTCACCAAAGTCAGCATCAGCGATCGACTGATACAGCGGCGGCAAAATCATAGGGAGAAGTTGCTTCCCCCTAGATCTTTTGGCTGTCCCTTCTTTGGGGATTGCAAACAAAAATCTCGCTGCCATACCTTGAGCATCGTCAGGATCTTTAAAGATGCGTCGGTAGATACCAGGCTGAATACCTCCACTAATAGACATTCGAGTAGATGGGATAAAGTACGAATCCTCAGCATTGACCCGATCAGTTTGGATGGATGAGCCATCCCACAGGTCTAACAAACATTCCAGCCCCTCTGAGTCTTTACCACCTGAAAACTGATTCAGGGATTTAAACAATCCAGCGATTTCATCCCTAGACCATAGGGTGCCGTTGTCACCCTGCTCAGCTAGTCTGCACATTACAGCTTGGATGGTAGCAACTTGGAATAGCAATTTCTTTTCTGGCTCCGGCTTAGAAGCATCGTCGCCAGCCTTAAGCGCGATCGCATAGGCTTCAGTGTCAAGCTTAAAGCGTTTGTGTTCTTGCTCCTGCAACTTCTTCAGCGGCTCAATAACCAGCTTTTCAGCGCGGGTTTTGCCTGTGCCTGATTCAGCTACAGTGCATGTCCAGGCGATGCTAGGAATCTTGTGAGTGCCCAAATCAAGCTCTGCCTTTTTACCCGCTAGAGACAGCACCGCAGGCAATAGATACTGCCAAATAGACACAGGGTCAATGCCTAATGTTTGCGCATCGTGGATCAAGAATGGGGCTAAGTCTGGCAGCACATCCGACCAGTTAAGCTCCGACTGGCTCCAGTCAATCAGCTTCTCCAGCCTGCTGACATCTTCTGGTAGCACGTCATCAATCTGTGCTTTTTTCTGGCTGACCATTTGCCAGAATGCCTTCCCTTTTATCTGCGACTTAGCTTCTAGCTCAGCGAGCCAGTTTGTTTCCTGCCAGTCAGCAGCCGCTCTTCCCAGAATGTCAGTGACAGCTGCCAAAGTATCTATGATGCTTACCGCACCTGAGCTTTGGCTGTCAACAGCGTTGCTGCCAGTCACGTTGACAGATGACTTTTTACCCTCTTCAGCCTCAGTGAAGTTGACTTCAAAATCTCTAGCAGATGATTCAGTAGCTCCAGAAATGGTGTTATAAACCTCATCAGCACTCAGCCCGCTAGCCTTGAGGTCGTCAATCCAATCAGCAAGGTCATAGCCAGTGCCGATCTGATAACAGCGCCAGCTAGGGCTATCAGGGGCGGCGTACAACCATTTACAGGAGTAGTAATCAGAAGCGATGTCCTGACAGTGTTCTACCCCAGCGCGATCGCGATCGGGGCACAAAACAAGTACAGCGCCATCAAGGTCTGCTGAGTAGTTGCCGTGCGCCCCGCCATAGTGACGCCACTTGCCAGCGCCACCGATGGAGGTAGTGGCGGCCATCCCAATTTCTAGCAGGGCGTCAGCAGTCTTTTCACCCTCAACAATCCTCAGTGGCAGCCCACGGGCGATCGCTTTTTGATTGATTGGATTGTCAATCCGGTATAGATGAATTTGAGCCTTTATCTCGTCAGGCAAGCCTTTTTGCCAGCCCGTACCGTCCCAATATTCCTGCCAGATCTTCTTACCTGTGGCAGTGTCCAACCTTGCTACACGGGCTAGCGGTGAAGCCCCGGCGCTGGGATAGCTGTAATAGGTGGGCTTGCTACTCACCTGCCGTGCTGGCTTTACCCAGTCATCTTTTAAACAATAGATAGCGCGATCGCAAAATCCGTTATTTTCGATCTTTCCTGTGAAAGTGTAACTACCTACTCGATCGGCTGGCTGTGCGATCGCGCTTGAAGTGTTGGCGCGGGTGTGGCAGAGTACCATCCGTAGGTCGGTAGTCCATCCGCAGTCAGCGTCTTTGGTGCGGGCGCAAACTGGGCAAGGATTATTTTTTGAAGAAGATAGCCAGGTCATGAGCAAACTCAGTAAGGTTTTCGGAAGCAAGAAAGTCTAGCAGCTTAGAAATAAACGCTTGGAGGCTCGTGTAGCAGCCACGTAGAGCAGCTGATTACGTTCACGGACTGTTCGGTTAGTCAGGAGGTTATTGACATCTGCGAAGACGTTTTCGAAGGTGGAACCTTGGGCTTTGTGGACTGTCAAACAGTAGGAATATTTTAGCTGCCCAAATCGCTGCTTTAGATCCCAGAAGCCTTTCCAGTTTTTCGATTTAGCCAGATCTCCGCAGGTTTTTTCGAATCGTTCAAACTCTGACTCATGCAATATCTCGACAATAACGATTTTTTGGTCTTCACTATCGCTGATTGCCCTCAAACTCCAAATATTCCAGCCATCAGACCGGCCTGCTCTGACTTCTAGAACTTCACACTCTGCCGATGTTGCCAGCAAAACTGAGTTCTTTACCATGTAGGGAGAATCAGCTACCAGCCGCTCGCCCGTCACGAACCGAGAAGCGTCCTTACCATAGAGCGCACAGCGGATCGCTGCGTTAACCGCATCCACTCGACGATTCGTATAGCAAAGCGCCCGAACATAATCAGGGTTTTGCTTCGCCTTCTCAGAGGTGAATGCCTGAACTAGCATACTTTCCCACTGGGCTGGAGTCCCGACGCAGACGCCCTCTGTGCGATCGCTTGTCATGTCAGTCTCCATGTCTACCAGCCCAGGCGTGTCGAGATTCAGCCGCACTTGCTCAGCCAAAAGGGCGATCGCGCCTCCGTACCGGACAACCTCTGTAAGCTGAAACTGCTCAAGCACGGATCCGAAACATGGGGACTGCGCTTCATTGACGGGCGGCAGCTGAGCTGGGTCACCCATGCAGACGACTTGTGTTTCTCGCTCCCTGAATAGCGTTCCCAGTTCATCAGTGACGAGCTGCCAAATCTCTTCGTTGAGCATGGAGCATTCATCAATTACCACTAGGTCGAATTGGCTGAATGCATTTTCAACACCGTAGTCTGGTTTGAAAATTTGCCTGCCGGTGGACTCGTCGATCTGGGGTTTCAATCCCAGCAACTTGCAAACTGTAATGCACTCAATGTTTAGCTGCCAGCGGTCAACCATCCGCTGTAAAACCTTGGTTGCCTTATTACTGAAGGCAGTGAAGACGATTCGCCTGCTGTCTCCTTTAGCCCTCAGTCCACTAACGGCTGCCTGAATCGTTGTGGTTTTCCCTGTACCTGCGTAACCGAAAAGCAGGTACAGGCGATCGCTGCCTGCCAAAAAATCGCCAATGCGTGCGATCGCTTCCGATTGCTGCGTGTTGGGCGTAAAACCTGGTAAGATTTCTGTATTAGAGTTTCTGAAATTTGGTCGCAGGACATTCCCGCTGGTAGGGTCGTCAGTCTGAAGCATATTAGTTCTCGCTTTTTGGTTGCAGTTGATTATGGAGTAGAGACGCCAATCTCTACTCCATTTTTTTTGACTCAATTAAAAGGGAATGTCCTCAAAACTGCCAGAAGGGGTGTTGCCTACCAGTTGCCTTTGAGGCACTACGGGCGCGATCGCGGCTACGCCAACACTAGGCAGTACAGGAACTCCGAGTGGCGCACGCTCAACAATCTGACAAGTGACTGAAAAGCCCCTGGTCATCTCAACAATGTTTGAGATTTTCAAAGTGTGTGGGGTGGCAAGACTGAGCTTGAAGCCAGTCTTCGTGTCCTCAACCGTTGCTTTAGCCAGCCTCACACAGGTTTTGATCCAGCTGCTGCTGCTGTCGTCCTTGAGCAGCCGGATGATAGTACCCTTTGCCCAGACGCGATCGCCTGTCTCCAGTTCCAAAATCCAGCTAGTCCGGGGCTGCTCTTCAGGCTTGCCATCTTTGGCAGGCTTGCCAGCGATTTCTACTTGCTCAATATCTGTGAGCGCGTATTCCCCGACGCCTAGCTCATGCATCTTCCCAACATCGCCACCGGTGCCACCGGTGCCAGCAACCATCAGGTGAGGGACAATCGATCCACCTTTGGCGAATAGCTTTTGCAGCTGCACCTGAGTCAACTCCGATTCTTGGGAAAGTCGAACCCCAATGCTGAAGCTGGCAGTATCAGCATCATCGGAGAAGTTGACAGAAACGAGCATGTATTGCTCTTCTTTGAGGTTTTCTTTCATTTCCACATTCAGGTAGCCAGTCAGGCTGCCAACGCTGAATTTGCCCGGTTCCTGCGTAACAGGCCAAGTATTAGAGCCAACACGCAGGATGATGCTACCTTCTTCTGTGGCAAACAGAGCAGGCGCGTAGACGCGCTCTAGAACTCCGTTGGAGTCTGCCATGACTAGCAAAACTTCCTGGGTGTTCAGCGTCTCCGTGGGTGGGAGATAGGCGATAAGCGCCTCAAACTGCTGAAATTCTGACTCAGAAAGAATTTTTTTGCCGATCAAGCTTCTGCCTGATGGAAGCTCTTTCATTGTGATGTGGGGGAAAGCATCGAGATTGTAGACGTAAGCTAGCATGTCTGCTTGTCCTGTTTTAATTTGGTTGATTTTGACTTTATGCGTTGTGTGAGTCGCATCCCTCCCGATCAATTTACCATAGGGAATGGCAAGGAAACGGTGCCTTACGCAGGCTCAATTGAAATAGACTCTACAAACTTCTTGCGTGCGATCGCCTGCAAAAGATACTCTTTTCTTCTGACATCTGCCCACTCAGCCTTGCACAATCGCGTGTCACAGAACGGGTTAACCGTTACGGATGTGAGCACGCAGCCTCCGCTCATAACGTCAAAGGAGTAATTCTTGTCCCACTCAAACTCTGTGGGCGGCTTAGTGGCGAGCGCGATCGCTTCCATCTGCTCTACAACCCTGTCTAGGCTCTCAGCAGCGCGACTAGCGAAGTCTTTGAGGTCAATGTCATCTGCCTTTAACGCATCCAGCCGTTTGACTAACGCTTGAGCCTCACGGATCATTGACTTGCGTTCTGCCTCCGCGCTGTGCGCGTCTACAGAGTCTTTAATCCGTTGCTCAAAGCTGCTTAAAGTAGGTTCCATCATCTTTCCTTTTGTGGGTGTGATCGCTTTTTGCCCGGTAGAGCGGGGTGGAATTAGAAGGGGCAATTTTCTTGCCAGCTACAGATGAACGCCCAGTCATTAGATAAGCAAAGCCCATCACGGATGTTTACGTCCATCACCTCAAAGCTCAGATGGCTGGCAACGTAATTAACGAGTAGCCGTTCTCCGCTGACTACTTTTCGGTAGAGGGCGATCGCTCGTTCGCCTTCCCCAGCTTTAACGATCGCCCTTCTAGACTGCATTGCTTTAGCGTTTACCACCTGCGGGCTGCCGGGGCTGAGTAGGTGGTTCTTTTCTTGTGTGATCATGTCGCTCCCGTATTGTTGTATCCGCCTAGTCCCGTCCGCCATAGGCCAGCTGCGATGACCTGCGATCGCCATGCCTCTACCAATGCCTGCTGTAGGGGGTTCAATGGGACGTGTTCAGAGTCCCAGCGTGCGATCGCTTGTGCCGTCGCCTCAGACTCATTTCCCTGCGCTGGCATTCCTGCTTCTACTAGCTGTCTCCAGTAGTTGCCTGAGAGGGTAATTGTTTTTCTGTTTTCTTGTGTTACTGGCATTTTATTTTTCTGTGTTTGCGATCGTTTTAGGGCAGCGTATGAAGCCGCCCTGTGACTTGAAACCTAGTCGATACTGAAGCCAGCAACCCGTGTAGGTGCGGGGCGGTTAGCAAGACTGGCTTCAGGGCGGTGATTGATCACCACTGACTGACTTTTTACGACTGGAATGATTGGCTTAACGGTTGCGTCTGACATGCTTTTTGCTTTTAGGTAATTGGTGAACCGAACTGAGTAGAGAAGTCTATCGGGTGCCGCTCCCTTGGCTTGCGGCTGGCCCACCTTCTACAGGTGGCTCGTAGGAAGTTCCGCTGTTGGCGATCGCGGGTAATGCTGCTAGAAGGACGATTAGTAGAACGGTCAGGTGTCTCATGAAATCTCAGTGGTGCTTGCCTGTCTCTTATAGTTATAGCCTGTTACTAGCTAGCTGTCAATACATTAATGCTAACAGCTATGTGTTGACAGATGTTGAGTAAAGTAATAACGTGTACTTATAGAGCTTGGGTATGGCAATGAAATGCAGAATTAAAGATCTAATGGCTGCGCAGCGACTAACGCAGCAGCAGGTAGCTGGCAGGACTGGACTAAGCCCTACGATTGTCGGGAGACTGTACCACAACAAGTTCAGCCGCCTGGATAATGGAACGGCTGAAACCGTCTGTCGGTTCTTTAAAGTTGAGCTTGGGGAAATGTTTTATTTGCAGGAGGGCGATCGCCATGAGTGACCCAAACGATATCGCTACAAAGATTGTTGAAACTGTCAGCGTTGAGCTGGCAATGCTCGCACTCATAGAGTCCATCTGCAAGGCAGCTATCAAAGAGGGCTATTCAACTGAGCAGGTAACGGGGGCTATTGATCGCAGCTTCCCTGGAGGCGTAGAGTCAGTTAGGCTATACGGCTTGATATCCTCTGAAATAAAAACGCATCTTGCAGCGGCGATCGGCTCAAAACCATTTAGTGGCTAAATGCCGATAGCGAAGCGCTGCTTGCAGATCGCCCCATCCAACCTCAGCGCTGGCGGTGTTCCTGATTGCTGACTAGCGGAGCCGCTAAACGAATCTCGTTCTTATGGGCGATCGGATACGTGCAGCACCGCTAATAAGCGGGTAAGATCTCAAACTATTTCAGGGACTTTTTCAGGACTAGGTAGCTGATCTATCCAATCTTGAATCAACTGAGTCATCGTCTTCTTACGATCTTCTGCTACTCTATGTAACTTCTCAAGCCTAGAAACTTCAATCCTTAAATTCAGCTTCCCTTTCATTTTGTCCACACATTGACCACACATATATGCTATCATAGATATATGCCTACATACTGCACCAAGTTACCTGACCATCTCGCCCCATTCTTAGACGCAACCGCCGCGTTGTATTCCAAAATTGAGCATGAGATGCATGTACTGGTGTTAGAAGGTAGCAAGACACTGGCTCAAACCGAAAAGTATTTGCAAGGGAAGCACGGCGTTGATTCAACCACGATTCGCAATGTGTGGGACAACCTGAAAGGGAAACACCAATCAATTGCAGAGCTGCAAGACGTTCACCGCAAAGAACTGAA
>Ga0105045_10000024_pt1 | contig 74135 bp, 71 predicted proteins | sample MAT02_FD_78089 | JGI IMG/M metagenome (GOLD analysis project Ga0105045, IMG submission 78089) | Freshwater microbial communities from Lake Fryxell liftoff mats and glacier meltwater in Antarctica - MAT-02 (megahit assembly) | ecosystem: Environmental > Aquatic > Freshwater > Ice > Liftoff...
CGGCTTCCCACAACGCTTGACTTTGCTGCACTTTTGCTGCGCCGCGCAGATCGGCGAACAATGCAGCAATCGGTGGCGGCACAACAGCATCAGCCAGCCGTTCAGCCAGCGTCGCGGCCAGCGCCTCGGCCCGCGCCACGCTGATAACCCCCTCCCAATCATGGTCGTCCAGTGTCGCCGGATCACGCCGTGCGGCAAGCAGATCAATCAGCGTCCGCACCGCGCTCATGGAATGACCGGTTCTTGGGCAGCCTCGGCCCATAGCTGCTCAACCAGGGCCAACCCGCTGGCGCTGTCCGGGTAACTCACGGCCAGTGCGGGCACCGTCTGAACCAACCGCGTCAGGGCATTATATCCCGCCGCGCCCAGCATGGCATAGTTGGTCGATGCCTCGGTCAGCCGCACGAACAGTTCCGATGGCGCGATGCGCGCGACCGACAATTCGGTCCCAAAACGCGGGAACAGGATCAGCGCGGGCAGCGCTGGCTGGTGCATCGCGGCCAGCGCGGCGGGCGGCGGGATCATATGGCGGATATCGCCCTTGGGGGTGTCTTTCAGCAGCGGGCCGAAACGGTCGGCGGGCACCCGCGCCGCCATCTCGGCAATCGCCGCATTCTTCAAACTCACAGGCCGGGGGAACGCCAGCGCCGCGCCGCTGACGGGGTCGATCAGCGTGAACTCATCGCCCATCAAGCGCCATTCGCCGCTTTCGCCCAGCAGCGCCGCCAGCGTCGATTTTCCCGAACCCGACGCCCCCGACATGATCAGCGCGCGGCCACCGCGTTCTGCCGCGCTGGCATGCAGCAGCATGTGCCGCCGCCATCCCAACGCCATCTGAAGGTTCATCGCCATCTCAGCGGCCAGCAATCCCATCGACAGCGGCAGCGGCAGCGCGTCTGGGATTGTGAAATCACCGCCAATAGTCACCGCCGGGCGGATGAACCGCCGCCACGGCCGCGCCGCCGCCAGCCGCACCGTGGCATTGGCCGGGCCGGTCGGCGCGGGATAGCTGGCATAGAGGTTCGCCAACTGCGCAACTGGCTGCGCCCAATCGCTGCCAACGCGGAACTGAACGGGGCCGATGCCAAGGCGAATGCTGTGCCTCACCGTGCTTGGATCAACCCCAGCGCAGCGAGCTCGGACAGGCGCTCGGCGATGATTGCCTGCGGATCGCCATCGTCACTGGCCAGATCAAATTGTGCGGCCAGGTGCGCGGTGAAATCGGCCAGCGCCCACTCCCGCTCCCCCAGTGCATCGAGCAAGTCGGGCAGCGGCGCAGCGAGCAAATGCGTCTGCCCCGACCGGCGATCATAAACCGCCGTCAGCGCATCCAACTCAGCGCGGACCAACAACCCGGCGGGTGCAGCGCACAGCCGGGTGTCACCGTGCATCGGCCGCCGCGATCAGCGTGGTCAGCATCGCATCCAGCCGGTCGCGATCATCATCGCTGAATGCCGCGATCAGTTTGCGCTCCATCGCCAGCGCGGCGGGCACAATCTCGTCATACAGCGCGCGCCCCGCATCGGACAGCATCAGGTGGTGCGACCGCCCGTCGCTGCCATGCGCCTGGCGTGCGATCAGGGCGCGCTCAGCCAGCGCCTTGGCCGCGCGGTTGACCGTCACCTTGTCCATCAGCGTGGCGGCGACCAGCGCGCGCTGTGTCAGCGGCTTGCCCTCACCCAGTACCGCCAGCAACCGCCATTCGGGGATTTTCAGCCCGAACCGGCTTTGATATTCACGCGCGATCCGTTCGCTGACGGCGTTGGACGCAATCGACAAGCGATACGGCAGAAAGTGTTGGAGGTTCAGCATGGCTTCCCCCTATCGCCCAATTTGCCCCGCGAAGTCAAAACTGTGCTGACAGCCCGAACCACAGACTGCGCGGATAGGCGCGTTCGATCGCTCCGCCTGCGCCAAATGCGGTTGGTACCAGCGCATCAAACAGGTTTTCACCGCGCACCGTAGCGCTGATTTTATCGGTGATTTCCCATGCTGCTGACGCGTCAATGGTTATCGCATCACCCAGCCGCTGAAACCCAAGATCATCCTCATTTTGCGCACCGATGTACCGCAGCCGCGTTTCCAGTTTGACTGGCTGCACATCGGCAGTGGCCGAAACGCTGCCACTATGCCGTGCGACCTGCGCCGGACGGCGACCGTTCAGGGCAAATGCTGGACCCGAGGCCTGCACCTGCGCATCGGTGAAGGCATAGCTGGCGCGCAGTTCGAACGGCCCAAGCGGCAGGTTGCCTTGCACTTCGGCGCCTTTGACAACAATGGCATCCAGGTTCCGGCGCTGCGCAAAACTGCCCCCCGCCGCGACAAAGCCGACGCCCGGAAACAGGCCCGGCCCACGGGCCAGTGTGACATTGGCAATGGCATGATCCAGCCGGTTCCAGTAACCAGTGACGGACAGGCTTGTGCCATTATCGCCGCTCCAATCCATTCCGGCCTCGGCACCCCACAGCCGCTCGGGGCGCAGCAGTTCATTGGCGGCCGTGGCATCAATGCCGACGCGGAACGGGCGGTAAAGTTCATTAAGTGTCGGCAGGCGCCAACCGGTGTAGGCGGCTGCGCGGACGGTCACATAGGTGCCCTGCCACCGCAGCCCGCCCCGCCCCGTCCCTTCCCACCCCGAACGTGCGGCAAAGCGGTCGTCGGACCGGATGCTGCCGCCGATATTACGTTCGGTACGGAAACCGGGCGCAATCTGCCAGTGGTCGACGCGACCGGACAGGGTAAAGGTAAAATCGCCAGGGTCCACGAACCAATCGGCAGACAGCCCTGCCGTCGTGCTATCGCCGCCCGCGACCCGAAAACGTCCCGGCACGGTTCCGGTAAAGAAAAACTGTTCCTGCGTTTCGCCCGCGACGTGGCGCCAGTCGGCCGCGATACGCAATTTGCTGGCTGGCGGTCGTAACTCAACCCTTGCGCCGACACCGGTTGCGGGCACCCGCTGGATCAGCGCCGGTGCCACACTATTGCGGTCGGCGGCAACGCTGGCAAAGCCGGTCTTGAATTCGCGCAGCTGTGCATATGCAAGCACCGATGCCTGCCAGTCATCCTCAAGGATATAACGGATGCTCGCATCCAGCCCGTTGATGGCACTGCGGGTGAATGCCGTGCCCCGCTCGCGGCGGTCACGCCAGCCGCGCAGCGCCACCTCGATACGGCGATTGGTCCCGGCATTGATCCTGGCGCGCAGGCCAAGCCCTGCCTGATCATAGGGCGCAGCACGGTCGGCAGTGCCGCGATCTGCGGCAACAATCGGCACAAATCCGTCACCGCGCGCCCAGCGGCCATCGATGGAAACTTCGCCCCTGCCAATATCGCCGCCGACACCTGCGACCAGATCGCTGCTACCGCGTGAACCGCCGGCAAGCGCGGCAAAGGGTGCCCCGGCGATACGCGACGACAGGCTGATCGTACCGGCCAGGGCCCCCGGTCCGTCCACCCCGCTGCCGCCGCCGCGCGCTAAACGCACACCGGCGAGCGGCACGCTGTCAAACGCGCTCCACGCAACCCAGCCGCCAAAGGGATCGGCCTGCGGCACGCCGTCGAGCAGCACGAGCGCGCGGCTGGAGGCATTACCGCCCAGCCCGCGCAGCGTGATCCCCTGGCTGGTGGGATGGGCACTCCGCGCATCGCTGCGGCGAAATTGCGCAAGGCCTGCTTCATCGCGGAGCTGGTTTTCCAGCCGCGCGCCTAGGCCCTGGGCGACATCGCTCACGACAGTCACCGATTGGATCTTGTCAGCCGGCGACGGGGCAAGATTGCCGCCCGCCGTCACAATAATGGTTTCGATGGCCGGTTCCTTCGCATCCGGTTCTTGCGCGGCGCCATGCACCGGCAGGGACAGCACGGCCACGCCGATCATCCAGCGGATCATTCGCCCTTCACCACATCGGGGTGGGCGCGCTGAAATGGCTCCAGCGCCATGCAGTTGGCGTCGATCTCGACCAAACGGGGAAAGGTTTCAAGCGGCACTTCAAAGCGCCGTGCATTATAGATTTGCGGCACCAGGCAGGCATCGGCAATCCCCGGTGCATCACCCCCCAGAAAGGGGCCATCGCCGGCCATCGCTTCCAGCGCATCGAACCCATCGCTGATCCACTTAGCGATCCACCGGTCGCGGACGGTTTCATTCAGACCAAGGTCGCTGGCCAGATATTTCAGGATGCGCATATTGTTGAGCGGGTGAATGTCGCACGCCACGACCATCGCCTGCGCCCACGCCACGCTGCGCGGGCCTGGAGCCTCGGGAATCAGGAGCGGTTCCGGGAAAGCCCGGTCTAACCAGTCGATAATTGCCAGACTCTGGATGATCGGTTCGCCGTCAGCGACCAGCATGGGCACGAACCCTTGCGCATTCTGGTCCAGAAATGCATCGCTGCGCTGGTCGCCTACAAGCAAGCTGACCTCGACCCGTTCATAGTCGAGACCTTTCAGATTAAGCGCGATGCGGACGCGAAAGCTGGCCGAGGAGCGGAAATAATCGTGGAGGACAAGTTTGTTCATTGAGTGGCCCTTTTGCCGTCATTGCGAGCGCGGCGAAGCAATCTCCAGCCATCAAACCATGCCAAAAGAAGCTGGAGATTGCTTTGCTGAGCTCGCAATGCCTAATTCGGGACGCTAATGCCCGCCTTTGGGCATCGCGGCAATCCATTGCCGCAGCAAATCCGCACCTTCGCGATGCACCGTGCTGCGCCCAAGCTCTGGCATTGCCACCCCGGGTTCGGTGCTTTCCAGGCGATAGATCATGATGGATGCATCAGGGTGGCCGGGGGCGATGGCGAAATCATGTCCGCCACTGCCGCGCCCCGCCGCGACCGGGCGCTTACCGATGCCGACCGCTCTGGTGTTGGTCACGTCCCATCCCAGGAACAGCCCGCTGTTCGATGCGCTGCCCGCTGGATTATGGCAGTGCGCGCAATTGATATCGAGATACGCGCGGGCCCGCTGGTCAAGGGTGCCGGTTGCGGCATCATCCCAGCGCGGCATTGTGGGTTTTAGCGCCGCCGGATTGGTAAAATGCCGCGCGGCATCCTGTCCCACCGGAACCATATTCAGCGCCTTTGGCCCGATTGGCACTAGCGTGTCGTTCAAGCTGTGGCATTCCTTGCACTGGTTCTTGTTGGGCACGGCATAACGGATCGACTGCGCAGTGCCGTCTGGTGCCCGAAAGTTCACGGGCACGCGGGCACCCGCAATTTTCAGCGTCGCATCCCTGCCATCATCATCCCACACATAGGGCAGTGCGACCCAGCCCGTCTTGCGATGGATCAGCAGGCGTGTTTCAACCGGCCGTCCGCCGTTCACATCGGCCCAGCCAAAACTTTTGACCAGCACGGTGCCGACCGGAAACTGCACCGTGCCGTCGGCCGCCACCATGGCCTTCTGACCGGGGGGCAACGACACAAAACGGCGCTTCTCGGTGTAATCGCTGAACAGCGGTGTACGCAAAGTATAGGCGAAACTGCCGAGCGGGCGCGCCGGGTCATTGCCCTGGAACAGGCCAAATGCCGACAGCTTTGCTGGCATGGCGTCGCCATCCACGACCGCCTGATGCACGGAGGATGGCGGCACGGCGTTCGCGCCTCCCGCCCCAGCCAGCAACGCCGCAACGATGGCGGCAACCCGCATCACTTGACCTTTGCCTCCATGCTCGCAGGCAGAACCACGGGTTTTATCACTTTGGCCCCGCGCGCTGCGTCCTCCACCGGAGCGATGGGTGCCGGGCGCGCGGCGGCCATCCCGGCCTTGGGATCGGCAAGCCCCAGGCTGACGACGCCGACATTGTCGCCAAAAACGATGCCGACGCCGCTGCCATCCCACAGGACCGGTGGCAGGCTGCCCCCCAGCGCGGCGGCGAGTTCTTTTCCGCCGTCCATCGCCGGGGCATAACCGGCCCGGCCATGCTGGTTACCATAGGCGACGACACTGCGCGGCAGCGGGTCATACTTCGGGTCTTCAAAGGGAAAGCGGTAGCCGATGATCATGATGTTGGCGGTGCCATGGTCCTCGATCACATTGTCAAACACATGTACATCGCGGTTGGCCATGACCAGCACCCCCGTGCCGGTGGGAACGCTGGCGACGATATTGCCCTTGGGTGCAAAATTGGGGGTCATGTTGCCCGACACAATATTACCAAACACCCGCACATCGCGCCCGCCCATTTGCGGCAGATTGGGCAGGTCGAACACAAGGATTCCGCCCGTGTTCAGGGTCGCGATGTTGCCGGTAACATCGGCGTTATAACTGTTCTCAATCTCGATCCCCGCGACATTTTCGGTCGCAATGGAATCGCGCACGATGATGTTGCGCGACTGGCCCACATAAATCCCCGCATCCGACGCGCCGCGCACATAGACGCTGTCGACCAGCACATCGGTCGATCCGACCGGGTAGATGCCATAGGCACCGTTGGTTTCCTTTGGCCCCGCCATCCATTCGACGCGCAGCCGGTAATAGACGATCCGGTCGGCACCCTTTGATTTGATCCCGTCGCCTTTGCTGTTGATGACCGCAAATTCGGTGAGCAGCACATCGTCGCTGGTGACAAGCAAACCTTCGCCAGCGCCCAGCTGGCCGGAGAAATCGAGCACCGAGCCATCGGGATCGGCGCCCGCGCCGCGCACGGTGACGCCGGGCACATCAAGCGACAGGCCATCGGTGAGGTTGAATATGCCCGGTCCCAGCAGGACAAGATCGCCAGGCTCGGCCAGAATCAGCGCCTCCTGCAACCGCTCCTGCGCGCGATCTCCGGCGGCGACATTTGTGGTCTTGGCCGCGACCGGCGCGGCGATCCCTATCAGGGTGACGGCTACAAAAAAGTTCAGGATTCGCATTTTCACTCCCCTTTTATGCGAATGTGCTGCAAATCAGCAGCGATGCCAAGTGCGCCGCTGTATGCGGGGCAAAAAATTGAAAAGGATGTCCATGCGTTTCACCATTATCACCGCCGCCGCCGCCGCGCTGGCGACAAGTTCCACCGCCGCTGCGCCCAGCCCGCTGGCCGGGCGCTGGCAGACCGATGATGGCAAAGCGATCATGGTAATCGCCCCGTGCGGTGCAGCGCTGTGCGCCAAAATTGACCGCTTTTTGGTGGCGCAACCCGCTGGCGGCGCCCGCGATGGCAAGAACCCGGACAAGGCGCTGCGCACCCGCCAATTGATCGGCGCCAACATATTGACCGGACTAAAGCCCGATGGCAGCGGCTGGACGGGCAAAGGATACAGCCCGGAGGAAGGGCGCAATTTTAATGCCACCGTGGCCGTCACCGGAAACAAGCTGAAACTGAAAGGGTGCGTCGCGGTGTTCTGCCGCACCGTCATGTGGACGCGGGCGAAATAGTTAGAGTGTGATGACGGTCGGCTTATGCCTAGCTGGGCTGATCCTGTAAAATCCAAGCTACACCCGCCGCCGCATGGATGCGGGTCGTATCGTAAATCGGCAGGACATTGGCATCCGCGTCGACAATCATCACCAGCTCAGTACAGGCGAGCACGATGGCGTCGACGTCCAGCTTGTCGATATCTGTGATGATCGAGCGCAGCGCGCGGCGCGATGCGTCCGTTACACGGCCCTGCATCAATTCGTCATAGATGATGTGGTCGATGGCATCGGCGTGGGCGGTATCCACCGGCGCCAGCGTTACCCCGCCCGCCACCAGTCGCTGGCGATACCAGCGTTCGGCCATCACGTTACGCGTGCCAATGATCGCGACCGATTTGATCCCGTCGGCGCGCAGCTGTGCACCAGTTACATCGATAATGTTGATCAGCGGCACGCCGATCCCGGCCTGCACCGCGTCACCGACCCGGTACATGCTGTTGGCACTGATCATCACCGCAGTTGCGCCCGCCGCCTCCAACCGCTGCGCAGAAGCCGTCAGCACCGCCGTCGCCGCGGCCCATTGTTCGTCGGTGGTCAACCGCGACAGGTCGCAATTGTTCAGGCTTTCGATCAGCAGCGGGGCAGAACAATTTGATCCGACCCGTTTTTGTAGCCCGCGATTGATTTGGCGATAATATTGCTCGGTCGCGGCCCAGCTGATGCCGCCGATCAGGCCTAGTTTGCGCATGTCTTGTTACTCATCCTCCCCGCACAGACGGGAATTCAGCTCCCGTTGGTGCGGTATCGAAAGGGAAACAGCTGGACCCCCACCTGCGCGGGGATGGCGATGCTACTGGTTAATGCCCGCCGCCGTTGATCGATTTAACAATGTCCTCGCACATCTTCTTCGCATCGGCGAGCAGCATCATCGTCTGGTCCATATAAAACACATCATTGTCGACCCCGGCATAACCGACGCCGCCCATGCTGCGCTTGATAAAGAACACCGTTTTCGCCTTGTCCACATCGAACACCGGCATGCCATAGATGGGCGATGATTTGTCGGTCTTGGCCGACGGATTGACGACATCGTTCGCGCCAATGATGAACGCGACATCGGCCTGCGCGAATTCGCTGTTGATATCTTCCAGCTCAAACACCTCGTCGTAAGGGACATTAGCTTCGGCCAGCAGGACGTTCATGTGCCCCGGCATCCGGCCCGCCACGGGATGGATGGCATATTTGACCGAAACACCCTGTTTTTTCAGCAAGTCGCCCATTTCGCGCAGCGCGTGCTGCGCCTGTGCCACCGCCATGCCGTAACCGGGTACGATGATGACGCTTTCGGCCTGTTGCATCATATAGGCCGCGTCCTCGGCGCTGCCGCGTTTCCACGGCCGCTGTTCCTTGGCCGCGCCGCCGCTGGTGTCGGCCACAGCACCAAAGCCGCCCGCGATCACGCTGATGAAGCTGCGGTTCATCGCCCGGCACATGATGTACGACAGGATCGCGCCCGAACTGCCCACCAGCGCGCCGGTGATGATCATCGCGCTGTTCGACAGGGTGAACCCCATGGCCGCCGCAGCCCAGCCCGAATAGCTGTTCAGCATCGACACCACGACCGGCATATCCGCCCCGCCGATGGGGATGATCAACAGGAACCCGATAAGGAAACTGAGCGCCACGATCGTCCAGAATACCCAAGGCGACTGATTTATCATGAAATAGCCGATCAGGCCGATGATGGCGACAAGCGTGCCCAGGTTGATGACATGGCGCAGCGGCAGGATGATCGGCGCGCCTGACATCTTGCCCGCAAGCTTAAAGAAAGCGATCACCGATCCGCTGAAAGTGATCGCGCCAATCGCCGCGCCCAGCCCCAATTCGATGCGGCTGACCGGGTTGATGAAGCCCAGTTTGGCATATTCAACCGGGTCCATAAACGGCTCGGGCTGTGCCAATATGCCAAACGCCGCCGGGTCCAGAAACGCCGCTGCTGCGACCGCGACCGCCGCCAAGCCGACAAGGCTGTGAAAGGCGGCAACCAGCTGGGGCATGTCGGTCATGGCGATGCGCCGTGCCGTAACGATGCCGATGGTTGCGCCCAGCGCTATCGCGCCCAAAATCCACGCAATGGCCTCGAAATCCGGTCCAACATAGCTGTTTTGCGCATCCCCGGCGATCATCGGCACATGCGTGACCAGCGTGGTGACAACTGCGATCAGCATCCCTGCCATCCCGAACCGGTTGCCAGTCCGTGACGACGCTGGCGAACTCAGGCCCCGCAGCGCGAGGATGAACAGGATCCCGGATACCAGATAGGCAAGGCTGACCCACGCAGGGGGTGCAATATGCTCCATGCCCTATTTATCCTTTTTCTTGTACATCGCGAGCATGCGCGCGGTCACGGCAAAGCCGCCAAAGATGTTAACGCTGGCCATAACAATCGCTGCCAGCCCCAACCACTTGGCACTCGCAGACCCCGCCGCCGCCCCGGCAATCAGCGCACCGACGATAATCACCGAAGAAATCGCATTGGTCACCGCCATAAGCGGCGTGTGCAGCGCCGGCGTGACCGACCACACGACATAATAGCCAACGAAACAGGCCATCACAAAGATGGAGAGAATTGAAATAAAGTCCATTGTTCGTCCTAACCGCCTATGCCCACTTAAAGGGGATTATCCCCTTTATGCCAATGCAATATCCCTAGGCCTTGGTCGCCAGCGTATAACGCGCCAATATCTGTTGAATGCCCGTCTGATCGCTCTTAGGGCCAATCTTCACTGTGATCGGTTCGCTCGCGCTGGAAACCCAGATTTTCATATCGGCATCAAGATCAAAGGTGCCCGCCGTTTCCAAGCTAAAGCGCGTGATGGAGCGGTAAGGGACGCTTTGAATATCAATTTTTTTGCCGGTGATGCCCTGCACATTTACCAGCACAAAGCGCAGGTTGGTAAGAAATACGGTATCACGGAGCGTCTTGAAAGCGGCGAGAACCTGTTCATCGGGAAGCAAAATCCGCCCGAAATCATTTTGAACGGTTTCGATACTAACTTCGGTTGCACTGAAAAAACCCACGATCAGGCTCCTTGATGAATAAATCTAATTCTGATGCTGTGGCGCTATGGCGCCCCCCCCCTTCACCCCAGCAGCCTTTCATGCACAACTTTTCCGCCCTGTGTAAGACGGATCGCCGTCCCGATTTCCTCGTCGAGCACGGGCTTGCCCGCCTCTTTGTCCCAGAATGCCGACAGGAAGTTGAACAGGTTGCGCGAAAACAGCGCCGATGCGTCGGCGGGAAGGCTGGCGGGAATGTTCCGCGCGCCGATTACGTGCACCCCATGGATCACCCGCGTCTCACCTGCGACCGCCCCCTCAACATTGCCGCCGCTTTCGGCCGCCATGTCCACAATGACCGATCCGGCGCGCATCGTCGCCAGCTGTGCGTCCGAAATCAGGCGCGGGGCGGGGCGGCCGGGGATCAGTGCGGTGGTGATGACGATGTCTTGTTTGGCGATGTGGCTCGACACCAGTTCGGCCTGTGCCGCCTTATATTCGTCGGACATGTCGGTGGCATAGCCGCCCGCACCCTCGCCCTCGATCCCTGCCACGCTTTCGACGAAGATCGGTTTGGCGCCAAGCGATTGAATCTGTTCCTTGGTCGCGCTGCGCACGTCGGTGGCGCTGACCTGCGCGCCCAGCCGCCGCGCGGTGGCGATGGCCTGCAGACCGGCGACGCCGACACCCATGACAAACGCCCTGGCCGCATTGACCGTGCCGGCCGCCGTCATCATCATCGGAAAACCGCGGCCATAAGCATTGGCCGCCATCAATACCGCCTTATATCCGGCCAGATTTGCCTGCGAGGATAATATGTCCATCGACTGGGCGCGGGTGATGCGCGGCATGAACTCCATCGCCAGCGCCTCTATTCCATGCGCGGCATAGGCATCGACACGCGAACGGCCGCCATTATCCCCGGCGCCGAACGGATTAAGGCCCGCGACCAACCACGCCCCGTCCGCCTGTCCCTTAAGCACCATGGGGTCAGGCCCCTGCACCCCCAGGATGATGTCCGCGCCCTTCAGTGTCGCGGCGCGGTTGCCCATGCTGGCCCCGGCGGCGGCATAGTCGGCATCGGCAATCGAAGCTGCATGCCCTGCTCCGGTCTCGACGGCCACATCTGCACCCAAACCGATGAATTTCTTGACGGTTTCAGGCGTCGCGGCAACGCGCGTTTCGCCGTCTGCATCTTCCTTGAGAACGGCGATCCGAGTCATATCCGCGCCGCTCAAGAAATCAGGAGCACGACGAGCACCGTAATGGCAGCCGAGGCAATAAGCCCGAACTTGGTCCACGCCAGAAAGCCGGTGTAGGTTTTCTCGGCTGATTTAATGTCTTGCTCGGCCATGGTCGCTCTCCCCTGATATCCCTGCAAAGCGGCGCACGCTGCAGAATAAATTCTCCCGGAATCGGGCATTAGACGTGGTCTTAGCCATGCAAGCAGGCTTGCTCAACCCCGCAATGCGCCAGATCACAGCATGATCGCTTAATCCTGCCTTTACTCATTTTCGTTACCACGCAGCAGACAAGTGTCGGAACGGATCCGGCGCAACGAAAATTGGCAAGGGCGGCATGGCAAGCAACCGCGATACTCGCACCCTGATGCTGGTCGACAGCGAAACCGCGCAGCAGCGGTTTATCAGCGCGCTCGCCTCTCGTGGCGGCTGGCGCACCATTGTGGTGTCCGACACCGACACGGCGCTGGCCAAACTTGGCACACAGGAGGGCATGGCACTTGACGCCGTTCTGGTCGATGAAAATGCGCCAGGCGTGCCCACCGATCAGTTTATTACCGAATTGCGCCGTTGGCGGCCCGGCCTGCCGCTGATCGCGATTACCATGCGCAACAGCGTTGCGACCGCGATTTCCTCTATGCGGGCGGGCGCGAGCGATTTTGTGCAAAAGCCGATCGCGCCGGATCGCCTGCTTGGCGCTCTGGACCAGTTGATGGGCAACACCACCGCCGAGCTGCGCCCGCTTACCGAAAAGCTGCGCGTGCCGTTGGGGCTGGACGAAATTGTCGGATCATGCCCCAATTTCCGCAGCGCACTGGCGATTGCAGCAAAATCAGCGCGGGCGCGTGTGCCCGTGCTGATCAACGGCAAATCCGGCACGGGCAAGGAAGTGTTCGCCCGCGCCATCCATGGGGCTAGCCCGCGTGCCAAGGGGCCGCTGGTGCTGGTCGATTGCTCGGTCGTTTCCCCCGGGCTGATCGCATCGGGACTGTTCGGCCATGAACGCAGCGCCTTTCCCGGCGCGTTCGACAAACAGGTCGGCCGCCTGGTTCAGGCCGATGGCGGCACCATCATCATTGATCAGGTCGAATGCATGCCCGCCGAAACACAACAGCGGCTGGTGGAATTTATCCGCACTGGCGACGTGCAAAGCATCGGCGGCACCATCAAGCACCGCGTCGATGTGCGCATTGTTGCTACCGTGTCGTCGCCGCTCGACAAACTGATCGCGGCGGGCCATTTCCGCGAAGACCTGTTTTATGCGCTGGGGGCGGCGCAGCTGACCCTGCCGTGCCTGACCGACCGGCGCAGCGATATCGGCCCGCTGACCCGGCACCTGCTGACGCGGCTGGGCCAGTTGCCGGGCCTGCGCCCGCTGGGCATCACCGATGAAGCGCTGCGCCTGCTCGCGGCCTATGCCTGGCCGGGCAATGTCCGCCAGCTTCAGGATGTGTTGTTTCGCGCTGCCATCGCGTGCACCGGCGATGCGCTGACTGTCGCCGAATTTCCCGGTATCGATGCGGCACTGGGCGGCGCAGGGGGTGGCGACGCGACCGATGTCACGATTAATGGCGATGCCATCGGCGTGACCCTTTATATGCCCGACGGCCACCTGCGCCCGCTGGAAGACATCGAGGCCGACGTGATCCGCCTCGCCATCGGCCATTATCGCGGCCGGATGAGCGAAGTGGCGCGGCGGCTCGGCATCGGCCGGTCGACCCTGTATCGCAAACTAAGCGAACTCGGGATCGATACGGCCGCGTAACGCCAAGCCGCCTGCGCTGGATATTACGCGCCGCCGCAGCGGCACGGCTCGCGACGCCCCGCTGCGGATGCGAGTCCCATTAGCCGCCGAACCGAAGCCGCACGCCGGCCGAAACGACCGACTGCCGCGCCTTGCTCTCGATTGTCGCGGGCAGCAGATCAAGCTTCATGCGCGTCGTGCCGCCGTCACGATAGCTATACTGGCCGAACAGTTCGAGACTGTCGTTAAGCTTGACCGTCGCGCCCGCCATGGCCTGCCATGCAAAATTGGTATCGCTGCTTTGACCCACGTCGAGGTTTGACGGGCGATAATCAAGCTTGGTGCGCATCAGACCCCCGCCCACACCGGCATAGGGCATAAAGCTTCCACTGGCGTTGAAATCATAGAAGACGTTACCGAACGCAGCGTAATTCTGCTGCTTTCCGATGCCACTGGCCAAAACCGTTCCGACGGTCGGGTTGGTGGTCGCAGCAGCCCGGCGCGTCAAAATCGCAGAATCCCGCGTGCTAATGTCCGCTGTCCCGACCGTCATGCCAACATGCTTGTCGATGCCTGACCGCGAATAGCTGAGATCCGCTTCAAACCGCAGGCCGCCTTCGAACCGGTGTCCGATTTGCACTCCGATATTATAGCCTTTGTCATATTCGGTTGCCCAATTCAGCGCCGTGCCGCTGGTGATGGCCGGAAATGCAGTGGTCGCCGGCACGTTAGATGTGAACTCACCACTGTTCTTGCTGTCACCGGAAAGCACCAGACCGCCTGAGACACCAACATAAGTCTGCGCATTAGCGCCAACCGGAAGCATTAGGATGAGAGAGCCTAGAGCCGCGAGATATTTTTTCGATTTCATTGCGTTAACCTTTACTGTTGCGTTATTTTTTTGCGCAATCCGCCTCCCGCTGATTGGGTTCAGACAGACGCTGGACGCGCCCGAGCCGAACTAGCTGCGCCACCTGTCAGCCACATGAACAGGTAACGGATTCGGCTGCTTGCCGAAGTACCGGTACATTAAACAGTGGTGCAGAGGCCCTAACCCACCAGCGCTGCGTCCCTAAGCCCGCGCCACATGCGCAGCGCCTGGCGCGTTTCCGGCACATCATGGACACGCAGCAACTGTGTGCCGTGACTCGCGGCTTGATAGTGCAGCGCAATCGATCCGCCGAGCCGGGCATCGGCGCTCGCCTCGCCGTCCAGCGCGCCGATCATCCGCTTGCGGCTGGCGCCGAACAGGATTGGGCAGCCAAGCGCATGGAACAGCGCGATGCCGTTCAGCAGCGCCAGATTATCGGTCACGCCTTTGCCAAAACCGATGCCCGGATCAAGGATGATGCGGTTTCGCGCGATGCCCGCCGCCTCGCACGCCGATATACGCTCTGCCAGCATGTCGAACACCTCGAACAGGACGTTGGTATAACTGCCGCCCTCGTGGGGGTCGCTCTTCGCGCTGGGGGCGTGCATCAGGACGACGGGGCAGCTTGCTGCGGCAACGACCGCCATAGCGCGGTCATCGTGGCGCAGCGCAGAGATATCGTTGATCACGGTCGCGCCTGCCGCCAGCGCGGCCTCCATCACCGCTGCTTTGCGCGTGTCGACCGACACCGCGACCCCGCCACTGACAAGTCCAGCGATGACGGCTTCGATCCGCTTTATCTCGTCCCCCTCCCACACCGTTGCCGCGCCGGGCCGGGTGGATTCGCCGCCCACATCAACCATCGCCGCACCTGCGGCCGCCATCGCAAAGCCTACGTCTATCGCCGTCTGCGCGTCGATATGCTTGCCGCCGTCGGAAAAACTGTCGGGGGTGACATTGAGGACGCCCATGATCTGTGGATCATTCAGCCGTACAGTACGTGCACCCAGCGCCAACGCGCAGCGCGGGCGGGCAACACCTGCGATCTGCGCCTGCGCCTGCAGCGCCAGCGCGTCAGGCATGGCGGCGGTCCAGTCAGCGAATTCCGCGACGGGCACGATAGCCGATTTGACTGCCGCACCAGCGCGCACACTGATGTGCCACGCGGCAAACCACACCAGCGTATCGGCAATGCGCAGGCAGGCATCGTCAAGCTCATGCGGGCGATCAACAAAACATGTCGGGCGGCAATAGATACGCGCGTCATGCGAGCGCGCCAGGTCGGATTTGGTCAGCGGTGTGAACATTCTATTTCCCTGCAAGCTGGCCCAAAAACATAATCTGTTCCCCAGCGAAGGCGGGGGTCCATCACCGGTTGGTTCCTAACACGGAAGAAACTGCAAGCACTTTTGAAGTTCTATGCCTCGTGCGCCAGCAACCAATCCTGCCGCACGGTATCGATAACCCGCAGCGCCTGGCCCGTGTCTATATGCCAGAATGTCCAGCCGTTACAGCTTGGTGCGCCCTGAACGCTGGCGCCGATCTTGTGGATTGAACCGCTTGCCCCGTCATGATCCAGCGAGCCATCAATCCGCACCGTCGCACGCCAGCGGCGCTTGGCGTCCGTCAACACCGTGCCCGCCGGGATCATGCCAGCCTCGACCAGCATTCCGAAAGCGACGCGCGTCGCTGCTGTTGGCGCCATCATGGTTTTCAGTGCACTTTCGTCCAGTGGCAACGCCATCGCGATACGTTCCTCGGCGGCGGCGATATAGTCATCCTCGCGCTCGATGCCGATAAAATGCCGACCCAGTCGCCGCGCTACCGCGCCGGTTGTTCCCGTGCCGAAAAAAGGGTCGAGGATGACATCGCCGGGGTGCGAACAGGCCAGCAAAATGCGATAGAGCAAAGCCTCTGGCTTTTGTGTCGGGTGGACTTTGTGCCCGCCCTTCTTCAACCGTTCCTGTCCGCCGCAAATCGGGATCAGCCAATCGGACCGCATCTGCAATTCGTCGTTCAACGTTTTCATCGCGCGGTAGTTGAAAACATATTTCGCCTTTTCCCCCATGCTTGCCCAGATCAAAGTTTCGTGGGCGTTGGTAAAGCGTGTGCCCTTGAAATTGGGCATGGGATTGGCCTTGCGCCAGACAATGTCGTTCAGGATCCAGTAGCCCTGATCCTGTAACGCCGCACCGACGCGAAAGATGTTGTGATAGCTGCCGATGACCCAGATGCTGCCGCCAGGCTTCAAAATCCGCCGCGCCTCGGCCAGCCACGCATGGGTAAAACGGTCATAGGCGGCGATGCTGTCGAACTTGTCCCATTCGTCGTTGACGGCATCGACCATGCTGCCATCGGGGCGATGCAAATCACCGCCAAGCTGAAGGTTATAGGGCGGGTCGGCAAAAATCATGTCCACCGATGCGGCGGGCAGGCTGCGCATTATCGCTGCACAATCACCCTTAAGGATGGTGTCGAGCGGCAGCTTAACGGGCACGCTGTGCGCCTGTGCCGTGCCGACTTTTTCCATCACGCCCATAATCATCCCCAGCCTGGCGACGCGCCGGAACAGACGCGCGAAACACCCGGTTTGAATCCGGCGGAGTCCGCCGTCAAGCCCCGGAGCCTAGGGATCAGGCCTGACAATATGGTTAACGCGGTGCGAACGAAACGAGTCCGGCACAGCATATGGAGGCTTTGGATTCATGTAGACTCTACTGCTGGTGGTGTGGCGCGGAGGACTCACAGGTCAAAAAATGTTGGGCGACGGGCGCAAAGCTGCGCCGATGGTGCTGCGTCGGCCCCAATGTGCGCAGCGCGGCCAGATGCGCAGCGCTGCCATAGCCCTTGTTGCTGGCCCAGCCATAACCGGGATGGTCGGCATCGGCCGCGCACATCATCCGGTCACGATGTTCTTTGGCGATGATGCTTGCGGCGGAAATAACAGGTTCCAGGGCATCGCCGCCAATGATCGCGCGGGCATGGTAACGCCATTTGGGCAGGCGGTTGCCGTCGACCAGTACTTCCACGGGTAGCGCGGCCAGATCGGCGGCCAGCGCATCAACCGCCCGCGTCATCGCCAGCATCGTCGCCTGAAGGATGTTGATGGCGTCAATCTCTGCAACGCTTGCCATGCCAATGGCCCAGCAGCACCGCGCCTTGATCTCACTCTCCAACACTCCGCGCCGCCGCGCGCTCAGCTTTTTGCTATCATCCAGACCCGCAATACCGCCATCACACAGCAGCACCGCGGCCGCGACCACCGGCCCGGCGAGCGGTCCGCGCCCCGCTTCATCAACGCCAAAGATCATATGCGCCATGGCGGAAAGCGCCGCATCTCGCCCGCCGTGTAAAGGCAAATACTGTTCCCCGCTGGATCGGCCAGCCGCGCCTCGCGCCAACCCCAGCTTTCATCCTGCGGCAGTTGGTCAAAATCGATCCCGTCCGAGCGCAACTGCGTCACCCAGGCATCAAGCGCGCTATGTTCCAGATAGACCGTCGTCGTTGCCGATGCTGCGCCCGCGTGGATCGACAAGGTGACGCCATTTGCCGCCTCAAACCGCGCATAACCACTGTCAGGACTATCGACGATCTGGATCAATCCAAGTGTCCGGTAAAAGCCGACCGATGCCGCGTAATCGTCTGCACCGACCGTGATCTGATTAAGTGACGCACCGACGACCACCGCATCCTCGCGCACCTGCTGATGGCCCATCGGCCCGTGCCCGCCGCCCAATCCAGGCGCAGCGTGCAGCGCCAGCCGAACAAAGGCAATGGCGCGCTCGACTGCGGCTTCCGCAGCCATGCCCTGTCCCAACCCAGTCGCGACGGCGCTGGCGAGTGTACAGCCCGTGCCGTGCGTGCTGGTCGTCGCGATGCGGGGGGCGTGCCATTCGCGATGCTTGCCATTCGGGCCAAGCAACTGGTCAACAATGTCGTCGCCATCATCGTGCCCGCCTTTAACCAAAACATGACAGCCATGGCGCAGCATCGGGGCAATCCCGCCCAACGCGTTAAGCTCAGGCAAGTTGGGCGTAACGATGGCCGCAATGTCCATCAGCTTGCCAAACGCCGCAATCGTCCGGGCATCGGCCAGCACCGATCCGCTGGTCGCGACCATCACCGGATCGAATATAATTGGGACGCCAAGTGCGGTTAGCCGCGCCGCGACCTTTTCCGCTGTCTCTGCGCTGCCGATCATGCCGATCTTGACTGCATCGACGCCGATGTCGCTGACCACGCTGTCGATTTGCGCCAGCACCATGTCGGCGGGCACGCTGTGCACCGCCTGCACGCCCAGCGTATTCTGTGCCGTGATCGCGGTGATCGCGGTCATCGCATGGCCGCCCAGCATGGTGACGGTTTTGATATCAGCCTGAATCCCCGCGCCGCCACCGCTGTCGGACCCGGCGATTATAAGGATGCGGGCGGTCATGACATCAGCGCTTGAATTTGCGCACCGTCGATGCCGGGTGCTTGTCGAGGTGCTTGGCCTCCCGCATGGGCCGATCGAGCAGGTCACCGCCGCAATTGGGGCAAACTTCGTCCAGCCGGTCCGCGCAATTGGCGCAGAAGGTGCACTCGAATGAACAGATAAAGGCACCGTGCATCTGCGCGGGCAAATCTACCCCGCATTTTTCACAATCAGGTCGCATTTCAAGCATATAACTATCTTTCTTAAGCGTCGACTCTGAGCTTGTTGAAGGGCCGTCTTTCTTTTCGCTATAGCTAGAGAAAGAACGGTGCCTCGACAAGCTCAGCACAGACGGGCGTTGAGAGGTTAAGGCGTTGTGGCCACTTTTACAGCATCACAAATCATATCGACCACGGCTTCGACTTGCCCCGCGTCATCGCCCTCGGCCATCACGCGGATCAGGGGTTCGGTGCCCGATGGGCGAATGACCAGGCGCCCCTTGCCCATCAGTGCCGCTTCACCCTCGGCGATGGCGGCCTTCACACTGGCATCCTCCAACGGCACGCCGCCCGCAAAGCGCACATTTTTAAGCAGTTGCGGCACTGGATCAAACTGGTGCAGCAGCGCGCTGGCGGGTTTTCCTGCGCGGATCAGCTCGGCCAGCACCTGCAATGCTGCAATCGTGCCATCGCCCGTGGTCGCATGGTCGGACAATATCATATGCCCGGACTGTTCGCCGCCAACATTAAACCCGCCCGCCTTCATCCGTTCGAGGACATGGCGGTCGCCCACTTGGGTACGCTCCAGCGTCAGCCCCTGCCCCTGCAAATGCCGTTCCAGCCCCAGGTTCGACATCACCGTCGCCACCACCCCGCCGCCGCGCAGCAACCCCTGACGCGCCCAGCTTGACCCGATCAGCGCCATGATCTGATCGCCATCGACCACTTTGCCCAGTTCATCGACAATGATCAGCCGGTCGGCATCGCCGTCCAGCGCAATGCCGATATCCGCGCCGCTTGCGACCACCGTTTCCCGAAGCAGTGCGGGCGATGTCGAACCGCATTTGTCGTTGATGTTGATGCCGTTGGGCGTCACCCCGATGGCCACCACGTCCGCGCCCAATTCCCACAAAGCGGTCGGCGAGCTGTTATAGGCCGCGCCATTGGCGCAATCGATCACGATGCGCAGCCCGTCGAGCCGCACCGCCTCGGGCAGACTCTGTTTCACCGCATGAATATACCGCCCGCGCGCATCCTCGATCCGCTTGGCCCGGCCAATCGCCTCAGGCGCAGCGAGCTTCGGCTCGCTTGCCAACAGCCGCTCGATCTGGCGCTCATCCTCGTCCGACAGTTTATACCCGTCTGGACCGAATAATTTGATGCCATTGTCATGAAACGGGTTGTGGCTCGCCGAAATCATCACGCCCAGATCGGCGCGCATCGAACGAGTCAGCATCGCCACCGCGGGGGTCGGCATTGGCCCCACCTGAACCACATCCATGCCCACACTGGTGAACCCCGCGACCAGCGCGTTTTCGATCATGTAACCCGAAAGCCGCGTATCCTTACCGATCACGACGCGGTGTTTATGGTCACCGCGCAGGAAATGTGCGCCCGCCGCCATGCCGACGCGCATCGCGACCTCGGCGGTCATCGGCACCTGATTGGTCAGCCCGCGAATCCCGTCGGTGCCGAAAAACTTGCGCATCTGGGTGCTGCTCCCTAACCCTGTTGGCCTATGACAAAATATAGTTTGCGCCAACCGGCCGCCACTCACGCCCGCCTAATCGCCTGCCCTGCCGATGGCAAGGCGCAGTGGCAGGGAGCGCGATGAGATGATGGGGACATTGCGCCGCATCATCCTGCCCACCAAGCCATCCGCCGTGGTGATCATCGCCGCATTGCTGCTGGGTATCGCCCTTGGCGCGCTGGCGGGGGCGAATGCGCCGGACATGGCAACGGCGTCGGTCGGCTATATCAAACCCATCGGCTCGCTGTGGCTCGCGGGCCTGCAAATGACGATCATCCCGCTGCTCGTCGCATTGCTCATCACCGGGATAAACGCGGCATCCAGCGCCGCGCGGTCGGGCGCAGTCGCGACGCGTGCAGTGCTGACATTTGTCGTTCTGCTCGCGGCATCGGCGACCTTTGCCGCGTTGGTCATGCCACTGGTCCTGGATGCCTTTCCCACGCCCGGTGCCGCCGTCGCTGCCTTTCGCGCGGCAGCCGGCGATGTGGAGGCGGCTCCGCTCGTACCAACCTTTGGCGAATTTATCGCCACGCTGCTCCCCACCAATGTCATCGCAGCAGCGAGCGGTGATCAAATCCTGAAACTCGTCGCCTTTACCACCATTTTCGCCTTTGCCATGGCGCAATTGCCTGATGCCACCCGCGCGCCACTGACAGCCTTTTTCCGTTCGCTGGGGGAAGCGATGCTGGTGGTCATCAACTGGATCCTGGTGCTCGCGCCGATAGGCGTTTTTGCGCTGGGTTATGCGGTGGCAGTCGAAACCGGCCTGGCGGTGCTCGGCGGCCTTGCCCATTATGTTGCTGTTGTGTCGAGCATCGGCATTGCGCTGACGCTGATCGCTTATGCCTTTGCCTTCACCGTCGCCCGTCTCAAACCCGCGACCTACAGCCGGGCCGTGCTGGCACCGCAGGCCGTGGCCATTTCCACGCAAAGCTCTCTGGCCTCACTCCCCGCCATGCTCAAGGCGTCAGAGGCAATCGGCGTGCCCGCTGAACGCGCCGATGTTATCCTGCCCATCGCGGTCGCCCTGTTCCGCTTTACCGGCCCCGCCATGAACCTCGCCGTCGTGATTTATGTCGCGCATATTTTCGGCATGGACCCGGACCCCGCGACGCTGGCCTTGGGCGTCGGCGTCGCCACCATGACCTCGCTCGCCTCGGTCAGTCTGCCCGGCACGATCAGCTTCATCACCGCCATTTCGCCCATTGCGGTGGCCATGGGCGTGCCCATCGCGCCGCTGGCGATTTTGGTCGCGGTCGAACAATTGCCTGACATCTTCCGGACACTTGGCAATGTCACGATGGACGTTGCCGTCACCGCCGCCATCGATAAATCAGTGCCGCACGAAGGAGAAGCCCCATGAAATATCGCACCCTTGGCAACGGCCTGACCGTATCCGCCATTGGCATTGGCTGTATGCCGATGATCAAGGGCGGTAACATCATGTACGGCGAAGTTGCCGATCTGGACGAGGCGACGGCGACCATCCACCGTGCCATCGACATGGGCGTCACTTTTTTCGATACCGCCCAAATCTATGGCCCCTTCACGAATGAAGAACTGGTCGGCAGCGCGATTCGGGGCAAACGCGACGGTCTGGTCATTGCCACCAAATTCGGTTTCAAATTCGACGGGAATCAGATTGTGGGCGTTGATGGCACCCCGGCCAACGCTCGTGCTTCCTGCGAAGGCTCGCTCCAGCGGCTTGGCATCGACACCATCGACTTATTTTATCAGCACCGCGTCGATCCCGCCGTGCCCATCGAGGAAACTGTCGGCGGAATGATGGAACTGGTGAAGGAGGGCAAGGTCCGCCACATCGCCCTGTCGGAGGCTGGCCCCGAAACGCTGCGCCGCGCCGCCGCCGCCGCACCGATCACCGCGCTGCAAAGCGAATATTCTATCTGGGAACGCGATGTGGAGGACGAGATATTGAGCGTTTGCCGCGACCATGGCATCGGCTTTATCCCTTACTCACCGCTCGGCCGCGGGTTCCTGGCCGGTACCGTGCGCAGCCGCGATGACCTGCCCGAACATGACTGGCGCCGTCAGGACCCACGCTACAGCGACGAAAATATGCCCGCCAACCTTGCCATCGTCGATGCCATCGCAGCTGTGGCAACGCGACACGGCGTGTCCAATGCGCAAATTGCGCTGGCGTGGCTACTGGCACAGGGCGACGACATTGTCCCCATCCCCGGCACCAAACGCCGGGTGACGATGGAGGACAGCGTCGGCGCAGCGGATGTAACGCTCAGCGCCGCTGATCTGGCTGCTATCGAATCCGCCGCGCCAAAGGGCGGCACGGCTGGCCCGCGTTACAGCGAGCGCGGGATGAAGATGGTGCGGTTGTAACCACTTAAAACCACCGCCATATCCCCGCCGTCATATAGCCCAGCGCGCCATGCGCCCAGGTCGCCACCACCCACACCAATATGCCGCCAAACAAGGCGTGCGGGCGCGGCACGGCGTCGGCCCAGCGCATCCGGCCACGCAGCTGCCCGCTGAACGGCACGAATGCGGTCCGCGCCTGCCAATCCTGCCAGGCACGGCCCATCAGCTGCGCTTTCTTGACGTCCTGTCCTCGTGACCCGCCCAGCGCGAGCAGGATCAGCGCGAAGCAAAGTATAATCTGCGCGACCGTCGGCACGACCAGCACGTGCGCGACCGCCCACAGCGCAAAGCCCCACATCATCGGGTGGCGGGTGATCGCAAACACCCCGCGCGCCTGGGCAGCGGCGGCTTTGGCAGCACCCGGAGCGGCAAGCGCCGGATTACCGATGAGCGACCCTACAAAGAGGATGCTGGCCAGCAGCACGATCACGCTCGAAAAAGCCCACAGCACGTCACCAACCGCCCACAGCGGTGCTTCAGCGGGCGTCGCCTGATAAGCGCGCACCATCAGAATGAAAGTCGCAATCGCGACCACGGAATAGGCGACCTGAAACCCACGCTCCCCAATCCGGCTTACCAGCGGCGCGCGCAGCGGGTGCGACATCAGGAAATGGCTGCCGACAAACAAGGCGGCCCCCATGATAAGGTTGATCATCGGGTCCATTTCCGTCCCTACCTAACGTTCATAGGCCTTGGGCAAATCCCCCTCACCCGCGCGCAGATAGCGTTTGGCGAGCCGGTCCTGCCGCGTTTCCAGCGACTGGCGCTTGCCGTCGATCCAGATCGCGGTCGGCGCACTCGACAGTTCCAGCGGATCGCCGTCCCACAACACCACATCACCGGCGCGTCCGGGGCGCAGCGAGCCAATGATGCCGTCAACACCAGCGGCGCGTGCCGGGGCAGAGGTGATCGCGGCAAAGGCATCGTCCCAGCCCATCCCCGTCGCCCCCGGCACTTTGGTCAGCGCCACGACATTCCCCGCATATTGCAGGGTATAGCCCAGCTTGTGCGCGTCATCGTCGTCAAACACGCCGATGGTGACATCGACCCCGGCGGCCTTCATCCGTCCGGCGTTGGACTGGCTCGCGCCCAGCCGCTCGAAAGTGTCGGGCAGATCGGTGAGTGCCGATGCCAGCACAGGCACGCCCGCCGCCGCAATCGTCTGCGCGACCATCCAGCCCTCTGTGGCCCCCACTAGCACCAGTTTCATCTGCGGGAATTCGCTGCGCAGTTTCAGCACGTTGACGATATCCGCCGCACGGTCGGCCCGCACGAACAACCGGTCGGTGCCATTGATAACCCGCACCAGCGCCTCGACATCGGCGCGTTGCAACAAGGCGTCGGGAGCCGCATCCGCCAGATTGCCGCGCACGTAGCTGCGCGCCGCGAGCAATTGTTCGCGGAACAACAGGAATGTCGCCGCGCGGCTGCCCCCCGCATGCGTCGCGCCTTCCTCGCCAAAGCTTACGAACTGAAACGCACGCGCCCGCGTCACCATGTCCATATCGTCGCCCAGATCGACGACTGCGCCCTGTCCGTGGAACAACCCGCTGCTATCGCCCGGAAACACCAGTGCGCGGGTGATGCCATCGGCGCGGTTCACCGCAACGGGCGCGCCCATCGGATTGAGCGCTGGTGAAATATCAATGGCGGCGGAAAAGCGCGACTTGGGCGCGCTGCGATCATTGCTGCCATCGACGGCGTCAACCTCGACCAGCCCGATGCGGCTGAACCCGGCAACGATTCCCGGCGTCACCCATTTGCCGCCCGCGTCGACCCCCTCAATGCCCGCAGGGACAGCAACGCCGCGCCCTGCTGCAACAACCTTGCCGCCGCGCACGACGACGGTGCCACCCTCGATGGGCGCACTGCCATCGCCGATCACCAGCTTGGCGTTGGTGATGGCGATATCCTGCGCAAGGGCTGGGACGGCAGCGCTCGACAGAACCGCCGCTGCCAGAAATAAAGCCCGCTTCATTTCACATCCCCTTCGCCGGGCTGGCCCAGCTCGAAATCACTCACCGGTCGCCGTCTTGGATCATTGGCGTCAAACAGCATCGCGCCGTCGACCCACACCTTCTCGGGCCGCGAATACACAGACAGGGGATTGCCATTCCACAGTACGACATCGGCCATTTTGCCCGGCTTCAAACTGCCCGTGCGGTCAGCAATGCCCAGCGCCTTGGCGGGGTTATAGGTCAGCCAGCGGATCGCATCAGCATCGGTAAGGGCAATCCCCGCACGCCGCCCGGATGCGAGCGCCTTTGCCGCTTCCTGATTCAGCCGCTGGATCTGGTTCGCGTCATCCGAATGGATGATTGCGCACGCCCCGGCATTGTGGATCAGCGCGGCATTTTCGCGCACCGTGTCATAGGCCTCCATCTTGAAGCCCCACCAATCGGCCCACACTGCCGAACAAACGCCGTCCGCCTTAAGCAGATCGGCGATTTTATAACTTTCGACCGCATGGTGGAACGTCGACACCTTATATCCGAATTCGCGCGCCATATCGAGGACAATGGCCATTTCGTCGGCGCGATAGCAGTGATTCTGGATCAGAATTTCGCCTGCCAACACTCCCGACAATGTTTCCATCGCCAGGTCGCGGTCCCCCGGTTTGCCGTCATCCGCCTTCTTTTTATAGGCGGCGGCCTTAATCCACATCTCACGGTTTACGGCCAGATTGCCCATACGGGTCGATGGCATTCGGCCTTTGCCACCATAAACACGCTTGGGATTCTCGCCGCACGCCATTTTCAGGCCATAGGGCGCACCGGGAAACTTCATCCCCTGCATCGTGCGGGAATAGACATTTTTGAGCACGACCGTACGCCCGCCCATCAGGTTCGCCGATCCGGGCAGGATTTGCAGGCTGGTCACCCCGCCATTGGCCAGCGCGCGGGAAAAGCCGGGGTCTTGCGGCCAGACGCTATGCTCGGTCCACACCTCGGGCGTGGTCGGATCGGTTGCTTCATTGCCGTCGTCATGCGCGGCCACCCCGGGCGAGGGATAGTTGCCCAGGTGGCTGTGAATATCGATAATGCCCGGGGTGACAAACTTGCCGGTGCCGTCGATAACCTGAACATCAGCGGGGATCGCCGTCCCCGCAGGACCGACCCGCTCGATCTTGCCGCCGCTGATGAACACGACGCCGCGTTCAATCACCCCGCCTTCGCCGTCATGCACTGTGGCATTGATCAGCGCGACCGGCTGGCCCACATAGGGTTTGTAGGTCGAAGGATAAGGATCCTTGTTGAACGGGGTGGGCTTTTCCTTGCCGTCCACCGCTGGCTTGGCGGAAGCGGAGGCTGCATCGCCCCCGCCCGCCGCACAGGCCGAAAGGGCAAGCGCCAGTGCGCTGACAGCAACCAAATCAAGCCGCATTGCTATCATCCTTCAGCGTATCGAGATGCATCAATTTTTTGATAAGCGGCGAAACGGCAATCACCAAGATGCCAAAGCCAATCGCATAAAGCCCGATTGTGCCATAGACATCGAGCACAAGCGCTTTACCTGCGCCCTCGCCCGATACCTTTTCCGAACCTGTTGCCGCAGCGATCAAGCCCGCCGCAAAGTTGCCTGTTGCCGATGCAAAAAACCATGTCCCCATGATGAGCGACGCCATATGCGCCGGGGCCAGCCGGTTCATCGCGCTGAGGCCAACCGGCGACAGGCAAAGCTCACCCGTCGTGTGGAGCAGATAGATCAGGAAAATGAAAATCAGCGGCGTCATATTATTGATGCCAGCCGCCTCAGCGCCCCATTTCAAAACAAAGAACCCAAGCCCGAGCTGGATCATCGCCAGTCCGAATTTCGCGGCTGGCGAAGGTTCTTTTCCGCGGCGGCCAAGCCACGTCCAAAGCCCGGCAAACAGGGGCGCAAGCAGAACGATATAACCGGCGTTCAGCGACTGGAACGTCGATGCGGGTATACCGCCGCGGTCAACATAACGGTCGGCAAACAGGTTCAGCGACGATCCCGCCTGCTCAAACAGCGCCCAGAACAGGATCGACCCCAAAATCAAAAACAAAGCCGCGAAAATGCGGTCACGATCTTCGGCGGGCAGCTTGACCACCGCCGTGAACAAGACATATCCAACCAGGATCGCACCCGAAACACCCAGGAACGTGCCAACTATGGCCTGATTTTGCACCATCCACCAGCACACGCCAACTGCTGCAAAACCCACCAGATACAACAGCCATTCAAACTTGATCCCGGCCACGGGTGTGGCCAGCCGCTGCGCATCCGGCGCTTCGCCGCGACCCAGCAACATCGGCTTGCCCCGGATAAACACGATCAGGCCCAGCAGCATTCCGACGCCCGCCGAACCAAAGCCATAGGCCCAGCCATAGGTTTCTCCGAGGTATCCGCACAGCAGCGCCCCCAGAAATGCGCCCAGATTGATGCCCATGTAAAAAATCGTGTACGCGCCATCCCGGCGCACGTCCGTGCGCGGATAAAGCTGACCGACCACCACCGAGATATTGGCCTTCAGAAAGCCCGACCCGACGATGATAAAGGCCAGCGCCAGCCAGAATATGTTCAGGCTGGCGGCATCCTGACCGCCGCTGCCTTCAAAACCCATCAGGAAATGCCCGAAGGTCAGCAGGACCGCGCCAAAAGTAACTGCCTTGCGCTGCCCCAGATAGCGATCCGCCAGATAGCCGCCCAGCACCGGTGTAATATAGACCAGCGCGGTATAGGCGCCATAAATGAGGCCCGCTTGTCCATCTGAAAACAGCCAATGTTTGGTCAGATAGAAAATCAGCAGCGCGCGCATGCCGTAATAAGAGAAACGCTCCCACATCTCTGCGAAAAACAGGACAAACAGTCCCTTTGGGTGTCCGAGTATGGTCCCTGCCGAATCTCCGTGCGGCAGCGCTGCATTGGTCATGTCGACCTTCCCCTTATGGTTGAATTGAGCGCAACCTAGCGCGAAAATTGCGCATGGGAAGAATCTTATTTCGCCTGCAACCACTTTTGCCGCGCCCCTTGCACCGACACGTAAAGCAAGCCATCTGCGCGGTCATGTTCAACGACAGCAGCACGCTTCGCGCCCACCTCGCCACCCGCCGCTCGGGCAAGGCGCGCGACATGATTGCGCCGGGGCCGGATGCCGCCACGCTGGCCGATATCCTGCACCCCGCCATGCGGGTGCCCGACCATGGCAAGCTGGCCCCATGGCGGTTCATTACCGTCACCCCGGATCAGCGCGAAACCCTGGCCAGCCTGCTCAAATCCGCGTGGATCGCCGAAAATCCCGGCGCGGCGAAGCAAAATCTGTCCGCACTCGACCAGTTCGCGCATCAGTCACCCACGCTGGTGGTGCTGGTATCAGCGCCCGTCGCGGACAGTAAAATTCCGCTTTGGGAACAGCGGCTGTCGGCGGGCGCGGCGGCGATGAACCTGATCCATGCGGCCCACGCGCATGGCTTTGTCGCCAACTGGCTGACCGGCTGGGCCGCGTATAGCGCGCATATCACCGCCGCCTTTGGCCTGAAGGATGGGGACCGCATCGCGGGCTATTTCTTCATCGGCACTCCGGCCCGCAACCTGGAAGAACGCCCGCGCCCCGACCCCGCCCTGATCATTTCCACATGGACACCGCCGCGCCGCGATTGACTGTGCTGCTGTATTATGGCAATATGGCGCGATGATCGATCCCAACAAGCCCGTCTACCTGCGCTTGCGCGATACCATCGGCAACGCAATCCTCGATGGCAAATTCGGCGACGGCGACATGCTGCCATCGGTCCGCGCGCTTGCCGCAGAGGAAGGGGCTAACCCGCTGACCGTCGCTAAGGCCTATCAGAGCTTTCAGGATGACGGCCTGGTCATTGTCCGGCGCGGGGTCGGCATGTTTGTGGCCGAGGGTGCATCGGCGCGCCTGCGCATCATGCTGCGCGATGACTTCCTGACCAATGTCTGGCCGCCGGTGGCCCAGAAAATCCAGCGCATCGGGATTGACGTGCGCACGCTGATCGACGGGATAGAGGCTTAGGGCTGCATCCTCGCGGCCTTCTCACGCAAGGCCGCTGCATCCTTTTCCGCCCCCAGCACGGCGCGCTGATCGGCCCATAGCAGCACCAGATCGCGGTTCAGCGGTTGCAGCCGCACCGCCAGCATTGCCAGCATATCGGCGCGCGCACCATCGCCTGCCGCGGCATAGGCCCGCGCCAGTTCGCGCAGCACCACGACATCCCGGTTGCCGGTACGCCGCCGTACCCGCTCGAAATACCCGATTGCGTTCGCCCATTGCTGCAAGTCCATGGCCAGATGCCCGGACAGTCGGTCTGCCACCACGGACGGTCCCTGCCCGTGTTGCAGCGACAGGATTGTCGCCGCCGCCCCCGCCGGATCACCTGCCAGATGCTGAGCATTGGCGAGCCGCAACGCCGTTCGTACACCCGCATCAAGCGCCCGTGCATCACGAAACGCATTGATGGCAATTTGCCACTCGCCCGCCGCCATTGCCGTATCGCCATACAGAATTTGCGCATCGGCCACGCCGCTGTTGGCGGCGACCAGCCGCTGTGCGCGCGCCAGCGCCATCCGGGCAGCGCCGCGCCCCAATTCGGCCCGGATTGCGGGAATGACGCGCGCCGGATCAGTCGGCGCTGCATTCGCCTCAGCGGACCCCAGGCCATAGGGATCAATTTCGGCAAAGGCCGCCGCATTCCCGCGGCTCAGCGCCGCCGCCCGGCTCAGATAGGTTGCCGCGCTGGCAGCATCACCGCGTTCCGCCGCGACCCGCGCGGCCAGATTTAGCGACCAGCTATCGGCATCGGCCCGTGCGACAATTGGCGCCAGCGCCGTTGCCGCCCCATCGCGATCCCCGCTCGCCCAATTCGCCGCCGCAAGCAGACGGCGCGCGGTCAGATTATGCGGCTGCGACGTCAGCAATCGGTCGGCATGGTTCGCCGCGACAGCCGCGCCATCCAGTTCAAGTTCGACAATTGCGCTAAGCAGAATGAACACGGGTTCGTCATCCAGCTTTCCGGCGGTGCGGTGCAGCAGGCTGCGCGCCAGTCGATAGTTTCCGGCGCGCGCGGCGACGATGGCCTGTAACAGAAAAGGGCGCGGCGATGTTGGTGCCAACTGTGCTGCCACCCGCAGTTGCGCAAGCATCGCGCGATACTGCCCCAGATCGCCCAGTGTTGCTGCATGATCGAGCAGCGCATTCACATTGTCGGGATCCTTTGCCAGCGCGCGCTCATACCAGGGCAGCGCAGCGTCCAGCCCCACCTGCGCCCGCACCAGATTGGCCTTCAGCGCAAGTGCGGCGGCATTTTCCGGGTCCAGTTCAATGGCATATTCGGCGGCATCGCGCGCGCCCGCCGCATCGGCGCTGACATCGCGGAAGCGAGCGATATCAACCCACAGCGCGCTGTCGCGTGGGCGTTCCCGAATGGCGGTGTCAAACCCTGATCGCGCCGCAGCCATATCGCCCAGCGCAAGGTGAATGACGCCGGCGACATGCCCGGCCTCGCCTGCTGTATCCGGGTGTACCGGGCCGCTTTCCAGCACCGCCAGGGCACGCCGGTGTTCGCCTTGCACGAATACGGCACGCGCTGTGCGGGGCCGCAGCCGGTTGGCATCGGCTCCAAATAGCACAGCCTGCCGCAGCGATGCTTCCGCAGCGATGCCGTTGCCCAGCGCCAGTTGCACGTCCGCCAATTCCACCTGCCAGCGGGCATCCCGCGGCGCCGCAGCAATTGCTTGCGCAATAGCGGCCTCGCGCGCCTTAAGCCCGGCCCGTGCCGTAGTTGCGCCATCATGGCCACAGCTGCCCAGCAGCAGCGCCGCAAAAAGGATCAGATGAAGGCGGAAGCCACGCACCTAGAGCGCGACGACGTCCGACGAGCCACCAGCCACAACCGCCGCGACGGAGCATTCTGACGGCATCACGCTCTAAACCTGCAAATCATATTGCTTCAGCAAATCATACAGCGTCGGGCGGCTTACCCCCAGCAACTTGGCAGCTGTGGAAATATTCCCTTCACTTTGCGCCAGCGCGCGGCGAATGGCAATGCGGTCCGCCGCCTCACGCGCCGCACGCAGGTTCAGATATGCAGCGTCAACGGCACCGCTTTTGTCCGTGAAATCAAGGTCGGCGGCAGTCACCAATTTACCGTCGGCCATGATTACCGCGCGCTTGATGCGATTTTCCAGTTCGCGGACATTGCCCGGCCAGCCCCACGCGTCGATCAGGGCCAGCGCATCGGGGGCCAGCCCCTTGACCTTGGGATTTAACTTGCTTGCAAAGCTCTGTACGAAATGCCGGGCCAGCAACACCGCATCACCCGGCCGTTCGGCAAGCGCAGGGATTCGCACAACAATTTCGGCAAGGCGATAGTATAGATCTTCGCGAAAACTGCCCGCGGCAATCATTGCGTCCAAATCCCGGTGCGTGGCGCATACGATGCGCGTATCAACCGGGATCGCCTTGCGCCCACCGACGCGTTCGATCACCCGCTCCTGTAAAAAGCGCAACAGCTTGACCTGCAACGGAAGCGGAATATCGCCGACCTCATCCAGGAACAGCGTTCCGCCATGGGCCAGTTCAACCTTGCCCACGGTGGCCTTGACCGCCCCGGTAAAAGCCCCCTTTTCATGACCGAACAATTCGCTTTCCAGCAGGTTTTCGGGGATCGCAGCGCAGTTGATTGCAATCATGTTGCCGCTGCGGCGCGGACCCGCATCATGGATGCCGCGCGCCAGCAATTCCTTGCCAGTCCCGCTCGCGCCCAGCAGCATCACCGACACATCGGCGCTGGCGACCCGTTCAATCGTGCGCGCGACTTTCAACATTTCGGGCGCACCGGTAATCATCGTGCCCAGCACGCGGTTATCGTTTCCGGCCCGCGCAGCCAGCCGCTGATTCTCGACCTCAATCGCGCACACATGCATCGCGCGGCGAACGATCAGGCCCAGTTCGTCAATGTCGATGGGCTTTTGATAGAAATCCCACGCCCCCGCCGCGATCGCCGCTTGCGCGCTTTCACGGGCGCCGTGGCCGGACGCAACGATCACTTTCGTGTCAGGCTTTTCAGCCAGAATAGCAGACAGCAGGCGCAGTCCCTCGCGCGCTCCATCCGGATCGGGCGGCAGGCCCAGGTCAAGCGTGACAACATCAGGTTCTTCGGCACGCAGCAAGGTCATCGCCGAATCAAAGTCGCCTGCGATCAGCACATGATGCGCATCATACGCCCATTTAAGCTGGCGCTGGAGACCGGGATCATCTTCGACCACCAGCAGCTTGGCTTTAACGTCGTTTAGCATGGCATTCATGCCGCGCGCTCCTTCTGGTTTGTTTCGCTGGCGGTGGCGGCGCGTGGCAACCACAGGGAAAAGCGCGTTCCTTCGCCCTCGCGGCTATCAACATCCAGCCGCCCGCCCATGGCGCGGGCAAGCTGCAACGCTTCAAATGCGCCCAAGCCAAACCCATTGTCCTTGGTCGAAACAAAAGGTTTGAACAATTTGGTGCGAATAAACTCACGCGACATGCCGTTGCCATGATCGATCACGTCGATGCGCACCGCGTCGCCGTCGGCACTTGCCGCGATCAGCACCGGTGTATTCGCGGGGCTGGCATCGATGGCGTTGGCAGTCAGGTGACTTAATATCTGGCCCACGGCATGCGCGTCCCCGGACAGGTCCAGCCCGTCATCGCACCCGGTTGACACGGGATGCCGCCGCCCTGCCTCAGCCGCAATGCGCGCCAGCAGCGGCGCGACCTTTACCACTGCGCAGGTAACGGCCCCGCTACGCCCCTGAGACGACAACCGGTGCAACAGCTCATTCATCCGCGCAACTGACAGCTTCAACGTTTCGATCATATCGGCGCGAAATTCCGGATTTTCGGAATGCCGCTCGGCATTGGCGGCAAGCAGTCCCAGCTGGCTGGCCAGGTTTTTCACATCGTGCATGATAAACGCAAAGCGCCGGTTGAATTCATCGAAACGGCGTGCCTCTGACAGTTCGGCCTGGCTTTGCATTTCGGCGATGTGGCTGGCCGCCTGGCGTCCGGAAATGCGCAGCACATCCAGGTCTTCCCAATCCAGCGCGCGCGGCGCGCGCGGTCGGTGCAGCACCGCAATCCCCACCATGCGCCGCAGGTGCAGCAACGGCATCAGCACCCAGATGCGCTGATCCGCGACCATCCATGATGGCAGGTTGATCGCCACTTCTTCTCCAACGTCCCTGCTTTCGCCGCGCCGCAGGTGGTCGATATCGATAATCCGCCCGCTTTCTTGCAGGACAAAGGCTTCGCGCGTGGTGATCTGATCGCTGCCTTCCAGCGCGGTCGGCCACTGCCAATGATCATTCACCGCATAATTGCCGTCGGTATCGGCAGTCATCACCAGCACCGCCGGGCTGCCGGCCAGTTCGCTAAGCGCGCGGGCGATACGGCGAAATGGCGGGTCATTGTCGCCTTCCTGCCCCTCCAGTGTGGCCGTAAAGCGCATCCACTCGGCGCGGTAGTCATAGCGATGCTCAAAGAAATGCTTGGAGAGCATAACCAGCAACCAGGCGCGTGCGCGCGGAAGCGCGAAGAACAAACCGCCCAGCCCAAGCGCCAGGGTCAACAATACGCCTTGCGCCAAAGCGCCATAATCGCCGCCCACCAAACGGGCAATCGCTCCTGTTACGGCAATGACCACAAGATACAATGCCAGCCCTAGAATAGCTAAGGTCCGCACCGCGATCGTCCGCGACAGGCGGATCCGGTCGCGTCCTGTATCAAGCGCCACAAGCACAAACGCCGGCAGCACCAACAGGACGAACAGGGGTTCGAGCAAGATCAGCGTCAATGGCTCACCGCCCGACAACCAGCCAAGCAGATGGAGGTTCAGCGTATAGGCCCACAGCGCCGCTATCCCGCCGCCCACGACCATGACAGGCATCCGTACGCTTTCGCCGCGATGGCGCGCAAAATGCTCAACCAACAGCAATCCACCCGACGCCGTGACCATATCGACAACCCGCGTGGTATCGGTCAGCCTGACCGTGCTGATCGGCAAATCGCCCAGCGCAATACCCAGCAGGGCAAGGCTGGCAAAGATTGATGCCACCAGGTTGATCACAACCAGCGTCAGCAGGATCAGTCGGATCGGCTGGCTTGGCGCGCCCCTTGTCATTCCCCCGAACGTCAGCGTCAGCCACGCGGTAAACGCCAGGTTGCGCAGCGTATCGGCAATCGCCGCTTGCGGACTGCCGCTGCCGTAAACAAAACAGGCCGCGCTCCACAGCGCCAACGCCCCCGTCACGATAACCAGCGCGCCGCGTGACGGCATCAATTGCCGCATGCGCTGGCCAGGCTGGATCACCAGCCACAGCGTCACCGCGCCAAAGGCGAACATGGCCAGCCCGGCAAAAATGCTGCTGAACTGGATCACCAAACCGTTCATGATCGCCGCCGCCGGGCCATTACCGCGCCCCCACCGGCCACAGCACGACCCGCACGGTTTGCAGCAGGATCAACAGGTCCAGGAATGGCGAATAATTCTTGGCGTAATAAAGATCATACTCAAGCTTTATCCGCGCATCCTCGACCGACGCGCCATAGCTGTAATTAATCTGGGCCCACCCCGTCAGCCCCGGTTTGACCATGTGGCGCTCGGCATAAAAGGGCATTTTCTGTTCCAGGTCGGCGACAAAGCTCGGCCGTTCCGGGCGCGGCCCGACAAAGCTCATGTCACCTTTCAGCACACACCAGCATTGCGGCAGTTCGTCGATGCGCAGGGTGCGCAAAATCCGCCCGATGCGGGTCACGCGCGGATCATTCTTTGCCGCCCACACCGCTTGGCCCAGCACCTCAGCATCGGTGCGCATCGAGCGCAGTTTCCAGATGTCATAATGCTCGCCATACAGGCCGACGCGCAATTGCCGGTACAGCACCGGACCACGGCTATCCAGCTTGACCGCGATCGCGGCAACCGCGACCAGCGGTAGCGTCGCCAGCAATACTGCCAGACTGGCGGCAATATCGAATAACCTTTTACTGACCCGCCCGACCCGCTGGCTCGCCGAAAATCCGTCAGAAAATATCAACACGCTGGGGTTGGTCGTTGCAAGGTCGACGCGCCCGGTTTCGCGTTCAATAAAACTAGCCATGTCATTCACATGGACCCCGGTTGTCTTGATCCGCAGCAGGTCGGCAAGCGGCAATGCATTGCGCCTCTCCTCCAGCGCCAGCACGACCTCGCCCGCGTTCAGGCTGGTCACATGGTCGGACAGGTTTTCAATGTCGCCGCGCTGCACCGCCCCTGCCATTTCGTGCGGCGCGTCGGTCATCGCGACATAGCCAATGACGATAAAACCCGCGCCGGGCTTGTCGGCCAGTGCCGCAATGCGCGCCGCCCGGCGGCCTGCGCCCAGAACCAATATCCGGCGGCGAAATTTTTCGGTGCCGACGAACTGCAACAGCAGCAGCCGGATCAGAACCATCGCGACAACCGCAATGCCAATCGCGTAAATACTGTTCGCTCGCCACAATGTCAGCGTCGGCAATGCAAACCGAACAAGTGACAGGAAAATCACACCAAGCGAAATGCCCGCCAGCAAGCGCGCCACGCCAAAGCGCATCGAGCGCAGGGCTTCATTGCCATAAACGCCGGTCGCCATCATCCCCAGTTGAATTGTGATCGAAAAGGTCGCGATGGGGCCAATCCGATCGAGCGGCGATCCGGTCGCCATGCCAATCTGGTGCGCATAAATTCGCCACCCAGCTTCTGCCGCGAACATCAACGTGGCCAGTTCAACCAGCCACAGCAAGATCACCGCATGGGGAACATAGTGTTTGAACAATCGAAACATGGCAATGCACTATCCTTCGCACAGACGATAGCAGTCAGCCGTTGACTGTCGGTTAATTTTACATTCGCCGCGATGGAACAAAGCACACTGTCGATTCATTTTACATCCGCTGTGCAGGACACAGCTCGTTTTTTTAATAATCATGCCATCCGGGCGCAGACAGGGAGAATGTCAATGAAAGCGACAATATTCTGGATAACGGCCTCTGCCGTTGCACTTGCCTCTGCCCCGGCCCAGGCGATTGATCCCAAGGCCAAACCAACCGCTACCACAACATCTGCCAGCTATGCCCAAGACGGCGGCGGTCGCAAGGTGGCAGGAGTTGGCGGCGTATTCGGTTGTTCGGCGGACGGCAGCAAACAGGAAATCGGCGCCGTCGCGGGCGGCGTGCTCGGCGGCTTTCTTGGCAACCGGATTGCCGGGCGCGGCAACCGCGTCATCGGGACGGTCCTTGGCGGTGCACTCGGCGCCGCAGCGGGTTCGGCGGTGGGTTGCAAGCTACAGAAAAATGACCGTGACAAGGCGGAACGCGCGCTTGAACAAGCAGTGTTAACGGGCACGGATCAAAGCTGGTCTAACCCCGAAACCGGGGCGTCAGGCACGATCAACGTTGACCAGGATCTGGTCCGTGCGGGACTTGGCGACCTGGAAATGGCGCGCGGCGTTGAACCGGCGGCGGGTTATTCCTCAATTAATGCCGCCTATGTTGCGATCGCCAACGCCAATGTTCGTGCCGCACCATCAACCAGATCGCCCGTGCTGACGCGTTTGGCAAGAGGTCAGCGCGTCTGGGTTCCGGCGCGGGTGACCGGTCAGAACTGGTATCTGATATCCGACGGCGGCGTAGCACAGGGCTATGTCTCGGCGCCGCTGATGAAACGCGCCGTGGCATCGCAGCTTGCCGCCAACAATTGCCGCCTGGTCACGCAAACCGTCAACGTCCCCGGCGAGCCGGCACAAAGTGAAAAGCTGCAAGCGTGCAAAGGCGCAGACGGCAACTGGTCGATGACGCGGGTATAGGGCGCACGGCTTATCTGTGGTGAACGCAGCGCTTGGCGAAAGCGGCCAGTTCGAACTTTACCATACGCACGCTGACTCCATTCGCGATCCGCTCTACCCCGCAAAATCAAACGGGGATCGGCCCCGTTCGCGGTCGTTGAACATCAGTGGGCGGCCCACGGGCGGAATCGACCGTTGCGGGCAATTGGTACGCGCACATTTGCGGCAGCCAAGGCCGATGGGCGTTGCGGGGGCGCGGATCATGTCAATGGAGCGCGCGGCGGCAATGGGGGCGGCGAGTTTGGCATCGACGCCAATCACCACGGCAAAGCGGGCGGGCGTACCGCTGCCGGACGCGCCCACGGCCGCGACGGCGCGGGCCTGTGTGTACCAGCGGCTGCCATCTTCAAGCTCGACCAGTTCGGCAACCACCTCGCCTGCGCGGGCAAAGGCTTCGTGAACGCTCCACAATGGGCAGCGCGCATCGCCATCGACCAGCGCCGATTGGCTCGCCCCAGCATAACGCTTGCTCGCCTGTCCCGCGCGGTCGATGCGCAGCATGAAGAACGGCAACCCGCGCGCGCCAACGCGTTGCAGCGTCGTCAGGCGGTGCGCGACCTGTTCAAACCCGGCCCCAAAGCGCCGCTGGAGCAGCAGTAAGTCATAACCCGTGACCTCACATGCGCGCAGAAACCGGCTATAGGGCATCATCAGGGCGGCCGCGAAGTAATTGACGAGGTGGCGGCGAAAAAGGCGCTCCGCAGCCTGGTCGCCCAGTCGTGCGCCAGCGACCAGCGCGTCAATGGCCTCGCCCTGCTCCGCCTGCGCCAGCACCGCGGCGGCCTGGAAGGTGCGCGATGCCGGGCGCAACAGCTCGGACAACACCAATTGGCGCGAATGATAGTCGAGCCAGCGCAGCCGGTCGGGCATCACCTCTGCCGGCATGATGCGAATGCCCAGTTGATGCCGGGTGCGCAGCCGCTCGCTAATCTGTGCATACAGGTCGCTGCCCGCCAGCCGCAGTTCATCCGCCAGCGCCTCGGCAGAGGCTTCAAGGTCGGCGAAATGGTTGCGCCATTGCTCGATCGCCAGCCGGACGCTGCGCACTTCGGGGGCCTCGCCGTCCTGCGCCGCCACGCCTGCACCGCCCTTGGCATCATAAAGTCTGGCAAAGGCCGCCGCAATAACCGGCGATGCCATCAGCCAATCCTCAACCTCGTGCGGCTGGATATCCAGATCGGCAAACAAGCTGTCGGCCAACCGCCGCCGCAGCCCCGACACACCGCCCGGGACCGCACCCTCGCCAAGTTGTGCAGGTTCAAACCCGAACCGTTCGGCCAGCCGCACCAGCACTGGCGCAGTCAGTGGCCGCTGATCATGTTCGATCAGATTCAGGTAGCTTGGCGAAATCCCTAGCGCCGCCGCCATCGCCGCTTGCGTCAGGCCCGCCGCCCGCCGCGCTTTGCGCACCGCTGCGCCTGCAAAAACCCGCTGCTCGGCCATATGTAACTTTCTTTACATCTTCACAGACGAATTAGCACATAAACTGCATAATTTACAAATATTATTGACAAATCTTTTCTGTTTTAGCGGATTATTCGGTAAACCGCCGTCATCTTAATTCAGCAAGGGACGCTTCATGGCTTATCAGGACGACATCGCTCAATCGGACCGCTTGATCCGCAATCAGGATGGCCGCTGGGACGCGATCAGCGCCGAAGGTGTTGCCCGCATGCGCGCCCAGAACCGTTTCCGTTCAGGGTTGGACATTGCCAAATATACCGCCCGCATCATGCGCGCCGACATGGCCGCCTATGACGCCGATCCTGCTGACTATACCCAGTCCCTGGGTTGCTGGCACGGCTTTGTCGCCCAGCAAAAGATGATCGCGGTCAAAAAGCATTTCGGCACCACCAAGGGCCGCTATATTTATCTGTCCGGTTGGATGATTGCCGCGCTGCGCAGCGAATTCGGCCCCCTGCCCGACCAGTCGATGCATGAAAAGACCAGCGTTCCCGCGCTGATCGAGGAAATTTACACCTTCCTGCGTCAGGCCGACGCGCGTGAGCTTGGGCAGATGTACCGCGATCTTGACGCCGCGCGCGCCGCTGGTGACGAGATTAAGGCGAAACAGATCCTGACCGCCATCGACAACCACGAAACGCACGTCGTGCCAATCATCGCCGATATCGACGCCGGTTTCGGCAATGCCGAGGCGACCTATCTGCTCGCCAAAAAGATGATCGAGGCGGGCGCCTGCGCACTTCAGATCGAAAATCAGGTGTCGGATGAAAAACAGTGCGGCCATCAGGATGGCAAAGTCACCGTGCCGCACGAGGATTTCCTCCAGAAAATCCGCGCTCTGCGCTATGCCTTTATGGAACTGGGCGTTGAAGACGGCGTCATCGTCGCGCGCACCGACAGCCTGGGCGCTGGCCTGACCAAGCAAATCGCATTCACCCGCGAACCGGGCGACCTTGGCGATCAGTATAACAGCTTCCTTGACTGCGAAGAGGTCACCGGCGCGGGCAACCCCGGCGATGTCCTGATCAACCGCGACGGCAAGCTGATGCGGCCCAAGCGCCTTCCGTCGAACCTGTTCCAGTTTCGCGCCGGTTCGGGCGAAGACCGCTGCGTCCTCGATTGCATCACCAGCCTTCAGCACGGCGCCGACCTGATCTGGATTGAGACGGAAAAGCCGCATATCGACCAGATCGCTGGCATGGTCGATCGCATCCGCGAAGTCGTTCCGAATGCCAAGCTGGCGTACAATAATTCGCCCAGCTTCAACTGGACCCTCAATTTCCGCCAGCAGGTTTACGATGCCTGGGCCGCCGAAGGCCGCGACCTGTCCGCCTATGACCGCGCCAAGCTGATGAGCGCCGATTATGACGACAGCGATTTGGGCATCGAGGCCGACAACCGCATTCGCACGTTCCAGCGTGATGCGGCCAAGCGCGCGGGCATTTTCCACCACCTCATCACCCTGCCGACCTATCACACCGCCGCGCTGTCGACCGACAATCTGGCCAGGGATTATTTCGGCGAAATGGGGATGCTCGGCTATGTCGCGGGCGTCCAGCGCAAGGAAATCCGTCAGGGCATTGCCTGCGTCAAGCACCAGAATATGTCCGGCAGCGACATCGGCGATGACCACAAGGATTATTTTGCTGGCGAAGCCGCGCTTAAGGCGTCGGGCAAGGACAACACCATGAACCAGTTTGCCGCTTAAACAAATTGTGGGGCGGCTTAAGACCGCCCCGCTCCCTAACTTTCCTGGGGAGGAAAGCCTGCCCGCCGGAAGTTCATGGACCTCCGGCGGGCATTTTAATTGCGGGCAGATATAAACCGGCACGGAACGCAATTGACATTGCAATCCGTGCCAGTCCCACGCTAGCTTCCGGGAGCTGATATTATTGCTGGTTGGGGGGCAAGCATGCACAGCATTGAAACTGACCGTGCTCAGCGCATAAATTCCGGAAAATCTTGGCTTCTCGCTGTGGCATTACTAGCTGCGGCGTTGCTGCTGTTTCCAATATCTGCATTCGTAAAATCACAAAATTCTAACATGGTAGATTTACATATAAACAAGCAGAAATATGAAGGCGATTTTCGAAAATGGATTGAAAAATTATTTCAATCTATGGAAATATTCAGATTATCAATTGGCGCATCAAAGCCTTTTAATACTTGAAAAAATAGTCAGTATTTCAAACTATTCATGGCAAATTTCAATTCTTGTTCAAAAACTGTCATATAATGAATATTGGGGCGGCAATCGTCAACGGTTGGGATCCTGAGGTCTGCGGTGCGGCACAGTTCAGTCTAATGGCAAACTCGACGGCGCCTATACCCGCGCATCGCGCGATGTATCGAAAGCCAGCGGGCTTTGGGCGGGCAAGCGGATGATATTGCCATTTGCCTGGCGATCCCGTGATCGGCCTGGAACTGACCTGACCAGATAGAAATACCCGCCGGACGTCGCAAAACGTCCGGCGGGTATTTTGGTTCACCTGTCCACCCTACAGCAAATGCGGCAATGGGCGATTGACCTTTTCAATCGCACTATTAGCCCGCCGGGCGAAGTGAGCTATGTAGGTGGGCGATTTTCCACTTGCGGTCTTCATAGACGTAAATGAAGCTGAACCGCGCGGCCACATCGGTGACTTCGCCGGTCTTCGGGTTGGTCAGCTTGACGGTCCAGTTACCAACGCGCGTCGCTGTGTTGCAGCCTAGCGTAGTTTCTGATTCCGTGACCGTTCCGAACGGCTTGTTCAGCAGAAAATCGACGAAATAGGCACGGATTGACGCCGCATCGGTGCGCATCTTGCCCGACATAGTCGGCAGCAGAGCCGCATCGCGGCTGAACAGCGGCGTCATCACATCGGGGTTCTGCGTCTGAAAGCCGTCGTTGAATTGCTTGAACAGTCCGTCCACCTGCGCCTCGGTGACAGCGGCGCAGCGCGGCGCTTTCGACTTGGCTTCGGCTGCGGCCGGAACGGCAACCAGGCCCACAACGAGGCTAAGAGACAAAACAGTAGCAATCTTCTTCACTTGATACTCTCCTTCTTTGCGAAACATGTTCATTGGCCTTGCGCCTTGCCTTGCAGGCTCAGTGCGACAGCAGCACCGGCATTTTGAGGTCTGCCAGTATGCCTCTGGTCGCACTACCTAGCACAAAGCTCCGAAGCCGCGAATGACCAAATGCGCCCATTGCAAGCAGCCCTGCTCCGTTCGCTATAGCTTCGGCTTGCAACGCATTGCCAATATCGCGTCCAGCCAGAGAGGCGCTCGCAGTTGTCGCCACCAGGCCGCCACGGCGGGCAGCGCGGACCATATCATCGGGATCAAGGTCACTCGCGAGCGCCTTTTCATCAGTGATGGACAAGAAAACAACGTTATCGCAGCCCACGACGTGTAACGCATCGCTCAACGCACGGGCAGACGACCGACTGTTGTCCCACGCGACGCAAAGCTTATCGGTAACGACTTCGCCCCGCCAATGAGACGGCACTAGCAACACGGGACGTCCGCTTTCGAACATAAGATACTCGGCGATCTGACGTTCGCTCAATAGGCCTTCGCTATTGATGCCGGACACGCTGATGTCGTGTAGCCGCGCATGTTCGGCCACCACCTCGTGGATGCCTACCGCATGGGAATGCTCCGAGACCAGGGTCGCGTCCACCCCGTGCGCGGCGGCGGCGGCCATAAGCTTTTCACCGGCGGCGATCGCATCGACCGTCGAGCCGGGCGATGTGACGTCAAGCGCAACGCAGAAGATGGTGAGCTTTGCTCCAGCCTTGGCAGCCAGCGCCACTGCAAAAGCAATTGGGCCCTCGTCCGGCCGAGCAACTTCGGCCGGCGCAAGCAAAAATATCGAGTTTATGGTCATTTTGCTTTTCCTTTTAAGGCACGGGCGCAGCAGGCTGTCCGCGAGTTTTCACCAGCGACCAGATGATCCCGCCCGCAATCAGGCCAAAAGTCACCCCCAGGCTCAGCACTGGCGGGAATTTTTCCCCGCCAAGGATGAAGTCGGCGACAAAGATCTTCGAACCAATGAACACCAGCACCAGCGCCAGCGCATATTTGAGGTAATGGAAGCGGTGCACCATCGCCGCGAGCGCAAAATAGAGTGCGCGCAAACCAAGCACTGCCATGATGTTCGAGGTGTAAACGATGAACGTGTCGGTCGTGATCGCAAAGATCGCCGGCACGCTGTCGACCGCAAAAATTAGGTCGACGACGTTGATGACCACCAGCGCCAGGAACAGCGGCGTCGCGGCTATGACCAGCTTGCCGGTCTTGCTGTCTGGGACCCGCACAAAGAAACGCTGCTCATGCAATTCGGGCGTGACCCGCATCATCCGCGAAATCAGTTTGACAACGGGGTTGTTGGCGACATCCATCGGCTTTTCATTGGCAAACAACATCTTAACGCCGGTTGCGATCAGGAAGACCGCAAAGAAATATAGCACCCAGTAATATTGCTCAACCAGCGCCGCACCCAACGCAATCATGATACCGCGCAACACGATAACGCCAATAATGCCCCACAACAGCGCCCGGTACTGGTATTTTCGCGGAATGCCAAAGGTCGTGAAGATTAGCCCGATGACAAATATATTGTCGACCGACAGCGCCTTCTCGATGAAAAAGCCGGTGTAATATTTCATCGTCAGATCGGCGCCCACCACAGCACCAAAGGCGGCAGTTTTCTGGAAATACACCCAGATTCCGAACAACAAAGCGATGCTGATGTAAAAAGCCGACAGTTTCAGGGATTCGGCAATTCCCATTTCGCGATCTTCCTTGTGAAGGATCCCGAGGTCAAACGCGGTCAGCGTGATAACCAGGCCCAGAAAGGAGAGCCAGAACCAGACCGGCGTACCGAGCCAGACGATTGTCAGAAATTCCATGCCCTGTTGTCCCTAATGTTTATTTCGGTGCGCTTGCGCCCCGCACCAATGTGATATTGTTTCTGTAAACGAATTTGGGCGGGACACGCAACCGCATCCCGCCCTGACTGGATTTTTTGATGTCAACGCGCGCGTAGTGGTTTGCGCATTACCTGGGACAACCGGTCCTTGACCGCAAGCCGAAGCTTTTTGAGCCGAATGACGCGAAACCGGTCGGCGGCTGGACGATTGACCTCACGCCGGATGGCGTCGTCCAGTTTCTTGTGCATCTGGGTCAAACGAAACAAATAGGGATTAAGTGACATAATGGCGCCTCCTGATAGAGTATTAGCTCTGGTATCAGGTGACCCCGGTGCGTCGCCCTTTCGGGGGGGGATGGAAAGGCCAAATCGCACCGGTGTCACCCGATGCGGTCCGACATCACATCTAGCCTTTCGGAGAGAATGTCAGAGGGGCCCGGCCCGCATGACCCTAGAATGCACGGGCTATTGCCTTGGTTCCCACACATGCAAAAAAATTCAGCGCGGCGAAAAAAATCCCCCGGTTCGACTGGCGAACCGGGGGGCTTGCGACCTTGGAGGGACCATTTTCGGATCAGGCGACGTCGAACCGGTCAGCGTTCATCACCTTGACCCATGCGGCGATGAAGTCGCGCACAAATTTCACCTCATGGCCCTTTTCAGCATAAACTTCGGCGGTTGCGCGCAATTGCGAATTTGATCCAAAGATCAGGTCTGTGCGTGTCGCGCGCCATTTGTCATGGCCACCGCCACGATCATAACCGATGAACTCTTGATCGCCGCTTGTATCGATTACTTTCCAAAAAATATCCATGTCGAGCAGATTGACGAAAAAGTCGTTGGTCAACAGGCCGGCACGATCCGTGAACACGCCCTCGGGCTTGTCGCCATAATTGGCCCCGAGCACGCGCAGGCCGCCAACCAGAACCGTCATTTCCGGCGCCGACAGGCCCAGCAGGGCGGAACGATCAAGCAGCAGCTCCTCTGTCTTCACCCGGTGACGGGTTGACAGATAATTGCGAAACCCGTCCGCTTTCGGTTCAAGCGGTTCAAAGCTTTCGGCATCGGTCCAATCCTGCGTCGCATCACCGCGGCCGCCAGTAAAGGGCACATGCACGTCAAAGCCCGCATCATTCGCTGCTTTTTCCACCGCCGCTGATCCGGCCAAAACGATCGCATCGGCCAGCGACAACGCACCGCGAAGTTCGTTAAGCTTGGCAAGCACCACCGCCAGCTTGGCCGGTTCATTGACCGCCCAATCCTTTTGCGGGGCCAGCGCAATGCGCGCGCCATTGGCACCGCCGCGATGGTCCGAATTGCGATAGGTCGATGCCGACGCCCATGCCGTCGACACCAGCTGGCTGATGGTCAGGCCGCTGGCCAGCACCTTGGCCTTAAACGCTTCAACATCGGCGTCGGACGACACCAGACCCGCCGGAATTGGATCCTGCCAGATCAGGTCTTCGGCCGGAACTTCGGGGCCAAGATAACGGACCCTTGGCCCCATATCGCGGTGGCACAGCTTAAACCATGCGCGCGCAAAGGCATCCTTGAATGCTTCGTGATCGCGGCGGAACTTCTCCGAAATCACCCTGAGCTCCGGATCCATTTTCAATGCCATGTCCGCCGTCGTCATCATCGTCGGCACCTTGCGGCTGGGATCATGGGCGTCGGGTGCCATGTCTTCATGCTTCTGGTTGATCGGCTGCCACTGCTGCGCGCCGGCCGGCGAGCGAACAAGTTCATAGTCGTAGTCGAGCAGCAGGCGGAAATAGTTCTCGGACCATTCCGTTGGTGTATTCACCCACGCGCCCTCGATACCGGACGTTATTGCATGGGCACCGACGCCGCTTTCAAAGCTGCTGGACCAGCCAAAGCCCTGCATTGCAATGTCGCCGCCCTCCGGTGGGGTACCGACCAGGCTGGCATCGCCCGCACCATGCGCCTTGCCAAAGGTATGGCCACCCGCAGTAAGCGCAACCGTTTCCTCATGATTCATCGCCATGCGTTCAAAAGTGATCTTGATGTCATGCGCCGATTTCAGCGGATCGGGGTTCCCGCCCGGACCTTCGGGATTGACATAAATCAGACCCATCTGAATTGCGGCCAATGGATTTTCAAGGTCCATTTCCTTGTCCAACTGAATGCGGGTTTCCTCGCCCTTCACCCAATTTTCTTCGGTGCCCCAATAAATGTCGCGCTCAGGTTCGAACACATCCTTGCGTCCGCCACCAAAGCCAAACACAGGACCGCCCATCGATTCAATCGCGACATTGCCTGCCAGAATGAACAGGTCGGCCCAGCTGATCTGCGCGCCATATTTTTGCTTGATCGGCCACAACAAACGGCGCGCCTTGTCAAGATTGCCGTTATCAGGCCACGAATTCAAAGGTGCGAAACGCTGCTGGCCCGAATTGGACCCGCCGCGCCCGTCGGCGGTACGATAAGTGCCGGCGGCATGCCATGCCATGCGGATCATGAAGGGGCCATAATGACCATAATCGGCGGGCCACCAAGGCTTGCTGTCGGTCATCAGTGCCGTAAGATCGGCCTTGAGCGCGCTATAATCAATCTTGCTGAACGCTTTGGCATAGTCATAATCCGCGCCCATCGGGTCGGGCGACTTGCCATTCTGCGTCAAGATATCGACCGGCAGCGCTTCCGGCCACCAATCCTTGTTGGTGCGACCCAAAAGGCTGCGCACACCACCGTCATTGGGGAAAGGGCATTTGGTCGGGGCGTTCATTTTGGCTCTCCTAATTGCGTCAGATTCACAACATTAAACACGAACAGGACGCTGGTGTTGCGCATAATGCTTCATCGGTCCAATCAATCAAATTGCATTCACTAATCGATTTAACGATTGTGTATACATCTCACTGGGAACACTTCGATCATTTCCCCAGCAGCTTCAGCGTCATCGCCGTCATCGCCTCGGTCGCGGTCGAAATCACTACCGGCGCATCGGGGGCCCAGAACGGCGAATGCAGGCTGGGCAATTGCCTGCCCTCTTTCACCGATGCGTCAAATTCCGACTGTTTAACCCCGCCAACCCAGAAAATCAGGCTTTTGATAGTGGTATCCGCCCGCTGGAACTGGCCGAAATCTTCGCCGCCCATCACGGCGGGTACTTGCTTGACCCGCGCCTCACCGAACCGGCCCTTCAAAAACGCACCCATTTCCAGGGTGAAATCTGGCGTGTTGAAGGTCGACGGCGTAAATTCATTTTCTTCCAGCGTGACCACCGGCATGCGGTCATCGGGCACGCCTGCCGCAATCGCTTCGCCGCGCGCAATACGGCGAATACCGTCGAGCAGCATCATCCGCGTCTTGTCCGAAAAGCTGCGCACGGTAAGCTGCAATTTGGCCTCGTCCGAAATGATATTATGCTTTGTACCGGCATGAAAGCTGCCGACCGTAACCACCGCTGCGTCCTGCGGATCAACCTCCCGCGAAACCAGCGTCTGAAGCGATCCGACAATGCGGCTGGCCAGCACCACAGGATCCTTGGTCGTGTGCGGATAGGCGCCGTGCCCGCCAACGCCCTTCACATGAATATCAACGCTGTCGACATTGGCCAGTGCGTAACCGGGGGTATAACCGATCATCCCCGCTGGAAACTGAGCCGCATCATGAAAGGCGATGGCATAGTCCGGTTTGGGAAAGCGGGTGAACAGGCCGTCTTTAAGCATCGCGACCGCACCTGCGCCGCGTTCCTCGGCGGGCTGGCCGATCATCACGATCGTGCCCGACCAGCGCGCCTTGTTGGCCGCCAGCAGCCGCGCCGTGCCAATCCACGCGGTCATGTGGGTGTCATGGCCGCAGGCGTGCATGACCCCGGTTTCAACGCCTTCCTTGGTTACCACACGCACCTTCGACGCACCGGGCATTCCGGTTTGTTCGGTTACCGGCAGGCCGTCCATATCGGCCCGGATCATCACAACCGGGCCGGGGCCATTGCGCATCACCGCGACAACGCCGTGACCGCCGACTTTCTCGGTGACTTCAAACCCTGCCGCCCGTGCCTCTCGTGCCATCACGCCAGCACTGCGTTCTTCCATGAAACTCAGCTCGGGATTGGCATGCAGATCGTCATAAATGGCCATCAGCGACGGCATCTCGGCCTTGATCTGCGGGGCCAACTCCTGTGCCCCGACAGGGGCAGCAAACAGCAGTGAAAGGGTCAGGACGGCAGAATTGCGCATTAAATTCACTCCTCGGGAACAAGCTCGATCACATCAAGCAAGGATTCAAAGGCCGGATGCGGCAACACCAGCCGCCAGCGCCGCTCGCCAATACGTTCGATCAAACCGGCCATATCGCGCAATTTGTCCGCGCCATAATCAAGCGGTACCATTTCATCGCCCAGCACCAACGTGCCAAGGAAAATCTGTCGGCGCATAGTATCCGGGAACACCAGCCCCACCGGCCGCTGCGATCCGCTGCCCTTGGTCAGACTGACAATGCCCTGTTCGGCCGTTACGCGGCAGGCGAACCAGTCATAGACAGTATAGCCCGGTGCGCGCGCCTGCCCGCCCAGCTTAATCGTGCGACAGCGATATTCGCCCGGCGGCAAATGCGGATTGGGCAACGCCGCTTCTGGGGATAGCAAAGCGCCTTCATTCGCGATTTGCGCGCCAAATCCCTTCGCCCGTGCATCGGTCAGCGCATCCTGCCAGGCGGCATACCACCCGCGAATGCGTGCGCGATCTTGCACCGTTGCCGTCGCCCGCCAACTGCCGGGGGCCGCCGCACCTTCGCTTGGCGCCTCGGTCGCGACCGCCACATTGGACGGCATGGTGGCGCACCCAGCAAGCAGCAGTGCGGCGGTCGCCGCCCCAGTCATGCTCATGCCCATGCCCATGCTTCGCCGCGTCATCAATATTCTCCCCGGCATCATCTTGCCACTCGGCTACTGCGCCGTCCAGCCGCCATCCATGGACAGGTTCGCACCGGTGATGGCGCTTGCCGCGTCGCTGCACAGGAATAGTGCAAAGGCCGCCAGCTGATCCACCTGCACAAACTGCTTTTGCGGTTGTTTGTCCAGCAACACCTGATGGATAACTTCGTCGTAGGTCATGCCCCGCGCCTTCATCGTATCGGGGATCTGGTTTTCGACCAGCGCGGTCCAGACATAGCCGGGGCAGATGCAGTTGACGGTAATGCCTTGGGTCGCGACCTCCAGTGCCACCGTCTTGGTCAACCCGGCCAGCCCGTGCTTGGCGGCATTATAGGCCGATTTATAAGGACTGGCGACCAGGCTGTGCATGGACCCGGTGTTGATGATGCGGCCCCATCCCTTTGCTTTCATTCCCGGCAGCGCGGCCTTGGTGGCGTGAAAGGCTGACGAGAGGATGATCGCGATAATTGCATCCCATTTGTCATCGGGAAATTCATCGACCGGCGCGACATGCTGGATACCGGCATTGTTGATCAGGATATCCGGCGCGCCAAAACGGTCGGTGGCAGCGGCGACCATGGCGCGGATTTCGGCGGGTCTGGTCATGTCCGCGCCATGGTGCGCAGCCTTGCCGCCATTAAGCGCGCCCAGTTCGGCCACCATATCGGCAATCGCATCGGCATCGCCAAAACCGTTGATCATCACCGCCGCTCCCGCTCCCGCAAGCGCGCGCGCATAGCCCAGCCCAATGCCAGAGGTTGACCCCGTAATCAGCGCCACGCGCTCCGTCAGGTCTGTCATCGCTATGCTCTCCCGCTGGTTGAACGCGCCCTCTCAATAAGCGCATTCTCAAACTCTTGTCGCCGGTCTATGCTAGGGTCAAGCCCGCCCGTGAAGGATCGAATGCCATGCGTCTTGACGATTATGATCCCGGCAATGATATCCGCGATCTTGGCCGGGGATCTGGCGGTGGCTTCGGCGGTGGCGGCGGGGGGATCGGCGGCCTGCTGATCGGATTACTGCCGATGCTGCTTGGGCGCAAACTGGGCTGCGGCACGTTGCTGCTGCTTGGCGTGGCGGGATATTTCCTGCTGTCGAGCGGAATGCTCAATGTCGCCGGGCCGGCGGGCGCACCAACGGAGCGCAGCGCAAGCTCTGGTGCCAATGTTGCGTGCGACACAGCGGCGGAACGCTTCGCCTGCAACGTGTTCGGATCGACGCATCAGGTGTGGGACGGCCTGGTCCAGAATTACCAGCGCCCGACGCTGAACTTTTTCACCGACAGCAACACGTCGGGCTGCGGCGCGGCGCAGGCGGCAATGGGTCCATTTTACTGCCCCGCCGATCAGGGCGTCTATATCGACACCAGCTTTTTCGACGAACTGGGCCAGCGCTTCGGCGCAGCCGGGGACGCGGCACAGGCCTATGTCATCGCGCATGAGGTTGGCCATCACGTCCAGACAATCAGCGGCATTTCGGATCAGGTGCGTCAGGCCCAGTCGCGGGCGAACCGGGCCGAGGGCAATGCCCTGCAAGTGCGTATGGAATTGCAGGCCGATTGCTATGCCGGCGTCTGGGCCGCGCGCGCGCGCACCAGCAATGGCCAGGCCGTGATCGAACCCGGAGATATCGAAGAAGCGATGGGCGCCGCCAATGCCATTGGTGACGACACATTGATGCGCTCCGCCGGACAGCGCCCTGTCCCCGAAAGTTTCACCCATGGCACCAGTGAACAGCGCATGCGCTGGCTGCGCAAGGGCCTGCAAACAGGAGACCCGAGTCAATGCAACACCTTCGACGCCGCCATCTGACCGCGCTCACGGCGGCGCTGGCCTGCTTCGCTGCGCCTGCCGTTGCAGCGATGCCACAGCGCGAGCTTTATATCCACGCCGGACGGTTGATTGACGGCCTCAGCGATACCGCACGCACCGACCAGTGTATCACCGTGCGCGGCGACCGCATTGTTGCCGTCGAACCCTGTGGTCCCACACCCGCAACGATGCAGCGGGTCGACTGGTCGCAGCTCACCGTCTTGCCTGGTCTGATCGATCTGCACACCCATCTTGCCGACGTTGGCCAAAGCGCCGACCTCGCCGAACCGCTCAAAAACTCGCCCGCCGCCACCGCGCTAGTCGGCGCGCGCAACGCGCGGGTCACGCTGATGGCGGGTTTCACCAGCGTGCGCGATGTCGGCACCTATCGCGGCCTGACCGACATTGCGCTGCGCAACGCCATTGCGCGCGGTGATGTGCCCGGGCCCCGCATGTGGGTGGCCGGGGCCTATCTGACCATTCCCGGCGGCGGCGGAGAACTCAACGGCGTTGTCCCCGACAATCGTGATTTGCCCGCCGACATGCGATTAGGGGTGGCAGCAACGGCAGACGAGGCCGCCGCGCGCACCGCTGCGCTGCTCGATGCCGGGGCCGACTTCATCAAGGTCGTCGCCACGGGTGCGGTGCTAGCGATCGGCACCGAGCCCGGTGAGCCCGAATTCACCCCGGATCAGCTCCGCGCCATTGTGACTACGGCCCATGCGCGCGGCAAAAAAGTTACGGCCCACGCGCATGGCACCATTGGCATCCGCAACGCGATCCTCGCCGGGGTCGACAGTATCGAACACGCCAGCCTTGCCGATGAAGCCGTGCTGCAACTGGCCAAGGAAAGCGGCGTTGCGCTGAATATGGATATCTACAATGGTGACTACATCGACACAGAGGGACGCCAACAGGGCTGGCCCGAAGAATATCTGCGCAAAAATCGTGAGACAACCGATGTCCAGCGCGGTGCGTTTCGCCGCGCGGTGCAACTTGGCATAAGGCTTGGCTATGGCACCGATGCCGGCGTCTACCCGCACGGCAATAACGCCCGCCAGTTCGCCTATATGGTGCGCTATGGCATGACCCCGATACAGGCCATTCAGTCTGCTACCAGCATCGCAGCAAGCATCATCGGCGCAGAGACCGACATCGGTGCCATCGCGCCCGGCCGCTACGCCGATTTAATCGCCGTGGCCGATGATCCGTTGGCTGACATCACGGTTCTGGAACGTCCCGCCCATGTCATGCAGGGCGGCGCGTTGGTGCGTTAAAAGTACACCTGGGCCCGCATCCCGACGGTATCAACACCATAATTGCGGTCCCCCGCAATCGATACCGCCGCACCGCGCATATCCAGCTTGGCATAGTTGAGCATGAAACGGACATAATCGATCGGCGTCCAGATCAGCGACGCCATATAGGCATCTTGCGTCCCACCCGTGACCGTGCCGTCGGTCAGGTCCAGGTGATCGTAACGCACATTGACCTGCCACGCACCAGGACCACCCTGCCCCACCGGCCTCTTGACCTTGACGCCGCGAAATATGCCGTTGCCGTACCCACGCATGTCAGCGGTCAGGAACATGCCCGCCTCAACCGAGGTGCCAAAAAATGTCGGATCCGCGATACCAGGGACAGATGCTTTCAGCCAATGTGCCTCGGCCGCCGCATGAAACCGACCTTTGATGAGTGCGGCTTCCAGCCCGAAATCCTGTTCCTGCTGGACTGACAACAGCCCGGTTGCGACAAAGCGGATATCCGTCGTGCGGATCTGCGGGCGGCTGCGATAGCGCGTCTCGGGCTGGGTCTGCGGCATGTCGTGCCAGTGCCCGGACGCCGCCAGATGCAACTGCGCATTGCCCAGCTTAGGGGCATAGACAATACGGCCATTGACACCAATCGCATCGTTGCCATTGGCGTTAAGGTCGCCGATCGCATCGGTAAACACGCCCGCTTGCAACAACAGCGCGCCCGCTTCCTGCGTCAACGACACGCCCACCTTGCGCTCAAAATTAAACGCTTCGTTGAAACTTGCACGTTCCATGAAACTGCCATTAACGCTTGAAGATACGCGCTCCAGCCCCTGAAAATTATCTTGCTGGCCGACGGTGATCGTCGTTCCACCATCGGTGTAGCTTATCAAGGCATCCGCAAATTCTGCGGTCCCGCTGACAAAATCTGCATCAACCTTATACCCGAATCCGCCTGGGATGGTGCCTTCGAACCCCAGTCGAGCGCGGCGCGCGCGGCTGGCAAAGCCGGTTCCCGGCACCGTCAAGCCATCGGGCGCGTCAACAATCCCGGCGTCAAATTGCAGCCGCCCGCGCGGCTTGAAACTCCACCCATCCTTATGCTTGAATTCGGGGGCGCCTTTCCACGCAATCTCCGTCGCCGGCCGCGCCGGGGCCGGTGGAACGGCAACGGGTAATGGCGCTGCAACCGGCGCCGCGCTGCCCAGACGCGCCTCGATCGACGCAATCTGCGCTTTCAGGATCGCCAGTTCGGCACGCAACTGCGCCGCATCTTCCACGGTCACATTCTGGGCGCTGGCCGCCACCGGCAAAGCATATATTGATCCGGAAAGTAGCACGGCCGCAACGCGGAGGGATTTCATAGTGGCACTCCAATGTAAGTTATGGGCTTAGTGAGCGCGCCAATGTTTCCATATAGTGACACTATCATGACATCTCGGCGACCCTATTTTTTGTTTCGGCAGAATATTTGCGTTTGGCGTACCAATGATTAATCACGCGCCAAAGCTTTAACGGGAGAGAATCATGACCATTAGTTTCGCCGGACGCGTCGCGATTGTCACTGGGGCTGGCGGCGGCCTTGGCCGCGCCTATGCGCTCGAACTGGCCGCGCGCGGAGCAAAAGTGGTGGTCAACGATCTTGGCGGCGCGCGCGATGGCACCGGTGCCAGCGATGCCGCGCATAAGGTTGTCGAAGAAATCAAGGCGATGGGCGGTGAAGCCATGGCCAATGGCGGCAGCGTGACCGAATATGACCAGATGATCGAAATGGTCGCCAAGACCAAGGAGGCCTGGGGCGGCGTCCATGTCCTGATCAACAACGCCGGCATCCTGCGCGACAAAAGCTTTACCAAAATGGAGCCAGCCGATTTCGAACTGGTCGTCCGCGTCCATTTGCTCGGCAGCGCCAATGCGACCAAGGCCTGTTGGGACACGATGCGCGATCAGGCCTATGGCCGCATCCTGATGACGGCATCGTCCACCGGCCTGTTCGGAAATTTTGGCCAGGCCAATTATGGCGCGGCCAAGCTGGGTCTCGCGGGCCTGACCAAGACGCTGTATCTGGAGGGCGCGAAATATAATGTCCGCGTCAATACGCTGTCGCCGGTCGCGGGCACGCGGATGACCGAAGATTTGTTCCCGCCGGAACTGTATGAAAAATTCACCCCCGAAAATGTCGTTCCCGCCGCGCTGTTTCTGGTGAGCGAGGACGCGCCATCGAACATGATCATCGGTGCGGGCGCGGGCGCCTATCACGCCGCCTATGTCACACTCAGCAAAGGTATCGCCCTGCCCGAGAATGAACGCACGCCCGAAGGCATCGCCGCCAACTGGGCAGCCATCATTGATCGCACCGGCGATACCGTGCCGCAATCCGGCAGCGGTCAGTCGATGACGGTCATGGAAGCGTTGCAGAAGCTTGACAAATAAGTGCCTTGCCGTATTGACATGGCAACACACGTGCCGTAGGCCGGTTTTTGGGCAAGGGGGGATCGGACCTGAAAGGACGACCCCAATGTATAGCGATAGCGACCTGCAAGCAGCGGTCGATGCGCATGTGATGACACCGGAGGCGGCTGCCGCGTTCCGGACGCATATAGCGACCGCCCGTTCCACACCCAGTGCGGACGAAGAACATTTTCGCCTGATCACCGGCTTTAACGACATTTTTGTGAGCATCGCTGCGGTCATCCTGCTGGTTGCCGTCGGTTGGATCGGGCAATCGATCCATGATGCGCTCGCCGGGCTGTTTGTGGCGGCGTCCGCTTGGGGTCTCGCAGAGTATTTCACGCGGCAGCGGCGCATGGCGCTGCCCAGTATCATCCTGGTCCTGGCCTTTGCCGGCGGCGTCTTTGGCACATTCGCCGGCTTGTTGGTTGAGCATGGCGAACAATGGTTCGGTAACCAGCCTGGCGACTGGGTCGGGGGATTACTGGTGGCCGGAATGGCCCTCGCCACCGCGATTGCGACCTGGTTCCACTGGAACCGCTTCATGGTTCCGATCACGGTAGCTGCGGGCACCGCCGCGCTCGGCGGCACGGCCATTGCCGCCGTGCTTGCGCTAACCGGCTTTGAACAGCCCGACGAGCAATTGGTACTTTCGCTGGTTCTGACCGTTGGCATCGGCATCTTTGCCCTCGCCATGTGGTGGGATCGCAGCGACCGGGTGCGCCAGACGCGGCGCAGCGATGTCGCCTTCTGGCTTCACCTACTCGCCGCCCCGATGATAGCGCACCCGATCTTCGCGCTGCTCGGCGTAACCGAGGGCAATGATATCGGCAGCGGCGCGGCCGTCGCGGTCGTCGGCATCTATATCCTGTTCGGGCTGGTGGCGCTGGCGATTGACCGGCGTGCACTGCTGGTGTCGGCGCTGGCCTATGTATTGTTCGCGCTGACCCAGTTGTTCCGCGAATTTGGCGCAGTTGAGCTGAATGTGGCGCTGACCGCTTTTGTTATTGGCAGCGCGCTGTTGTTGCTGTCGGCATTCTGGCAAAATGCCCGTGCTGCGGTTGTGGCAATGCTTCCGGCATCGCTCGCGGGTCAACTGCCCGCAACAATGTCCGTCAGTCCGCAACCAGCTTCATAAGCTTACGTTCTACCGGCGCGAGTATGGCCGAAAGGTCGTGCCCGCGCCGGAGCACGGCCCCGCCTTCGGACACCAGCGCCCACATGCCCTGACGATTGCGCAGCGCCGGGCGTTTTTCGACCCGATACTCGGGTCGTTCTGACGCCCGCCGAAAGGCCGAAAAAGTCGCCACCTCACGCCCAAAATCCAGCGCATAATCGCGCCAGTTGCCCGCCGCGACCATCCGGCCATACAGGTCAAGGATGCGATTGAGTTCGATCCGGTCAAAGGCGATCGGCAGCGGGTAGCGCGAGACAAGTGGAAAGAGTGTAACCTCGCCCATCAGGCTGACTTGCGCCCACCCTTTCGCTCGGTCCGCGCCGGTTCTTCGGCTCTGGCTTGATCCGCTAGCATATTCTCAACCTGCTTTTGCAGCACCTCAAGCTGGCACTGAAGTATCTCCAGCTTTTGTGTCGCCGGATCGAATGTGTCGCTGCATGGTGTGCCATAGGGCACGAATTCGCGGGCATAATCACGTGCATTCAACAATGTGGAGCGCGCCGGGATGCCGACCATCACCGCGCCCTCGGGCACATCCTTGGTCACCACCGCATTGGCCCCAATCCGCGCGCGGCTGGCAACAGTAATCGGCCCTAATATCTGCGCGCCCGATCCGACGATCACCTCATCGGCCAGTGACGGGTGGCGTTTACCAGCTATGCCATTGGCCGGATCGGTCCCGCCCAATGTGACGCATTGATAGATGGTGACATTGTCGCCGATTTCAGCGGTTTCACCAATCACCGTCCAGCCGTGATCGATAAACAGGTGACGCCCGATTTTGGCCCCGGGGTGGATATCGATCCCGGTCACCCATCGCGACCAATGGTTGATCAGCCGGGCGAGAAAAAACATCTGCGCCTCATACAGCCAATGCGCGATGCGGTGATAGCCAACCGCCCACAATCCGGGATACAGCAGCACTTCCCAGCGCGAACGCGGCGCGGGATCGCGCAGTTTGATACTGTCAAGATAAGCTATCAATGCTGCGACCATCACAAACCCCGTCTGTTGTGCGGACAAGATAGTCGCTCGCACGCCTGCTTTCCACCCCTGATTATGTTACAAACCAATCCCGGCACGCAGCAGCAGCCAACCCTCGGCACGCGGTGATACAGCGCCGCCGTGCTTCGCCAGCAACCGGGCCCAGCGATCAAGCGTGCGCGCAAAACGTGGCCCGTCTGAAATTGTGGTCGCCAAAACCGCTTTCCAGAGCGCGGCCTGTGCATCGCTGTCCCCGGCAAGCTGTGCCGCACGCACCAGCCCCCATGCCGGTCCGCAGGCCATTGCCGTTGCCAGCGTCGCGCCTGCCACGGCGAGCGCGCGTGCATCTTGCGCCACCATGATGGCTTCATAGGCATCGGCCAGCGGGGCGAGCGACGGGCGGCCGGACCAATGCTGTGCCAGTTCGGCCAGCAACGGTTCACCCCTTGGCAAGGCCACAGAATCGCCAGCGACCTGACCCAACCGTTCGCGCCACCAGGCCAGCTTGATCTGCGCCAGCATCACCTCGCGCCGCTCTGCCACCACCGCAAACAGTCGTGCCTCCAGCTTCCACAGTGCGGCCAGCGCTGCCCGCTCGCCGCGCGGTACCATCAGCATGACGCGCGGGTCGACCAGGCTGGGGGGAGCGAACAGTTCATCCATGACAAACAGACCCAGCGTAGCGCTTACCCCTCCACCGTCTGCGCTGAGCTTGTCGAAGCACCGTTCTTTCTTTCAACGTTGGCAAGAAAGGACAACCCTTCGACAATCTCAGGGCAGGCGGGGTATTGAATGGACACAGCTTAGTCTAACGATAGCAAACCTTGTGCACCGCCGCGACAATGCGCGGCACATCGATCAGCGCGGCCTTTTCAAGGTTCGCGGCGTAGGGCAGCGGCACATCTTCGTTGCACACGCGCAGCACGGGCGCGTCAAGGTCGTCGAAGCCCTGCTCCATTGCCACCATCGCCAATTCGCTGGCGATCGAACAAACCGGCCAACCTTCCTCGACAATAACCATCCGGTTGGTTTTTTTAAGGCTGGCGAGCACGGTTGCGGTATCGAGCGGACGCAGCGTGCGCAGGTCGATCACCTCGGCATCAACGCCCTCGCCCGCCAGTATTTCGGCGGCTTCCAGCGCAAGGCCAACACCGATGGAATAGCTGACCAGCGTCACATCGCGGCCTTCGCGCATGATCCGTGCCCTGCCGATGGGCAGGACATAATCGGTAACGTCAGGCACATCAAAGCTGCGGCCATAGACCAGCTCGTTTTCCAGGAACACGACCGGATCCTCGCTGCGGATCGCGGCCTTCATCAGCCCCTTGGCATCGGCAGCATCAAAGGGCGCGATGACGATCAGACCGGGCACGCTGGCATACCATGGTGCGAAATTCTGACTATGCTGCGCGCCGACCCGGCTCGCGGCGCCGTTGGGGCCGCGAAACACGATCGGGCAACGCATCTGGCCACCGGACATATAATTGGTCTTGGCCGCAGAATTGATAATGTGATCAATCGCTTGCATCGCAAAGTTAAAGGTCATGAATTCGATAACCGGCCGCAGCCCGCCCATCGCGGCGCCCGCGCCCAGCCCGGCAAAACCATATTCGGTGATCGGCGTGTCGATCACCCGGCGCGCACCAAATTCATCGAGCAAGCCCTGCGTCACTTTATACGCGCCCTGATATTCGGCGACTTCCTCGCCCATCACGAACACGCGGTCATCGCGGCGCATTTCCTCTGCCATCGCATCGCGCAGCGCCTCGCGTACGGTGGTTTTGATCATGGCGGTGCCAGCGGGAATGGCGGGATCCGTGGCCGGGGTCTTTGCCTCCCCTTTCCCCGTCGGTGCTGAACTTGTCGAAGCGCTGCTCGTTTCTTCAGCCGGAATCGAAGGCAAGGGCAGTTCTTCGACAAGCTCGGGACGTACGGGGTTTGCAGCAACGCTTGAAGAGTCCACCTCCCCTTCCCCGTCAATCACGGCGATCACCGTCCCGACCTTCACATTGTCGGTGCCCTCGGCGATCAAAATGCGGCTGACGATACCCTCATCAATCGCCTCAAACTCCATGGTCGCCTTGTCGGTCTCAATCTCGGCCAGGATATCGCCCGATTTGACCGTGTCGCCCTCCTTGACCAGCCATTTGGCCAGCGTTCCTTCCTCCATCGTCGGCGACAGGGCAGGCATTTTAATTTCCACTGACATCAATATTGCTCCACCAGCACGTCGGTGTAGAGGTCTTCAAGCGGCGGCAGCGGGGCACTTTCGGCAAAATCGGCGGCTTCCGCGACCAGCTTGCGGATATCCTGATCAATCGCCTTCAGCGTCTCTTCGGTTACGCCCGCTGCCAGCATCACGGCTTTCACCCCCTCGATCGGATCGCTCTTTTCGCGCACTGCCTGCACTTCTTCGCGGCTGCGATATTTGGCGGGGTCGGACATGGAGTGACCGCGATAGCGATAGGTTTTAAGCTCCATCAGCACCGGTCCTTTGCCCGCGCGCACCCATTCCAGCGCGCTTGTCACCGCGCCGCGCACCGCCAGCACGTCCATGCCATCCACCTGCATGCCGGGAATGCGAAAGCTTTCGCCGCGCCGGTACAGCTGATCTTCCGCCGATGACCGGTTGACACTGGTGCCCATGGCGTACTGGTTATTTTCGATCACAAATATAATCGGCAGCTTCCACAGTTCGGCCATGTTGAAGCTTTCGTAAACCTGCCCCTGGTTGGCCGCGCCATCGCCAAAATATGCCAGCGTAATCCCGCCGTCACTGCGGTATTTGTGGGCAAAGGCCAGCCCGGTACCCAGCGCCACCTGCGCGCCAACGATGCCGTGGCCGCCGTAAAACTTATGCTCGACGCTGAACATGTGCATCGACCCGCCCTTGCCGCGCGAAATTCCCGCAGCGCGGCCTGTCAGTTCGGCCATGATGACTTTGGGATCTATGCCATAGGCCAGCATATGGCCGTGGTCGCGATAACCGGTGATCACGCTGTCACGGTCCGGGTCGAGCGCCGATTGCAGGCCAACCGCCACCGCCTCCTGGCCGATATACAGGTGGCAAAATCCACCGATCAGGCCAAGGCCATACAACTGCCCCGCCTTTTCCTCAAACCGGCGAATGAGCAGCATCTCGCGATAGAAACGTTCAAGCTCCGCGGGGGTGGCAGGGTGCGCTTGAGGTTCACGCGGCCCTTCGCGATTGGAACGCGCGGCGGGCTTAACCGCAACTTCAGTGCCAACCGATTTGGCACGCGCGGGGGACTTGGCCAAAAGCTGCTTCCTTTACGTCACAGCGAAATGTCGCTGCCAATGCTATAAGCACCACACGCGGCGCTTGGCAACGGCGTGCAGAATGGTCAGCACTGTTTTTACGTATGCATTTTTTGCAATATGTGCAGGACGCGTTAGCGAACGTCGCCCTCGGCAGGGTCCATCGGGATGATGATCTCGTCTGGATGCGATACGCCCAGTTCGCGGCGGACGAGTTCGTCGACCATATCGGGGTCGGCGCGCCGATGATCGAGCAGCTTCACCTGGTTGCGCAAATCGGCTTCCTGTTTCTTGAGATCGGCCAATTCCAGCTTTTTCGTCGCCACCGCCTGGGCATAATCGCCCCAGGCGAACAGCCCGGTCGGACCAGCAAAGGCATAGCCGACAATCGCCACAACCGCCAACGCAGCCAGCGCCGGGCCGATCGCGCCGCGCATATGTTTCCGATATTTGGTTTGGCTGGCCATAGTCATTGCTTGAATCACACTGGATTCGCGCCGTCAACCCCGGCACGTCAGCTTTTCCACAATATCAACCGAAAATAGATGCGCCGGGAAAGTGCGCCATGTCACCCAATTCTTCCTCAATGCGGATCAGCTGGTTGTATTTGGCCAACCGGTCCGACCGCGCCAGGCTGCCGGTTTTGATCTGGCCGCAATTGGTTGCGACCGCCAGGTCGGCGATGGTCGCATCCTCGGTCTCGCCGGAGCGGTGCGACATGACGGCGGTGTACCGCGCGCGGTGCGCCATCTGCACGGCATCGAGCGTTTCGGACAGGGTGCCGATCTGGTTCACCTTGACCAACAAAGAATTGGCCAGACCGTCGGCAATCCCCTGGGAAAGGCGCACGGGATTGGTGACGAACAGGTCATCACCGACCAGCTGACACGTCGCCCCGATCTTGTCAGTCAATGCTTTCCACCCTGCGAAATCATCCTCTGCCATGCCGTCTTCAATCGATCGGATTGGATAGTCAGCGGCTAACGCTGCCAAATAATCGGCCATAGCATCGGGTGTCAGCGACAATCCTTCGCCGCTGATTTCATATTTGCCGTTCTTAAAAAACTCGGTCGCCGCGCAATCGAGCGCCAGCACGACATCGCTGCCCAGCTTGAACCCGGCCTGTTCCACGGACGCTGCGATGAAATCGAGCGCGGCGCGGGTCGAGGCCAAGTTGGGCGCAAAACCGCCTTCGTCGCCAACCGCAGTGGCCAGCCCCTTGGCATGGAGACCTTTTTTCAGTGTGTGAAAAATTTCGCTACCCCAGCGGACGGCTTCGGCAAGCGATCCCGCGCCAACGGGCATCACCATGAATTCCTGAAAATCAATCGGGTTGTCAGCATGTTCGCCGCCGTTTATGATGTTCATCATCGGCACTGGCAGGGTCCGCGCATTCACCCCGCCAATGTAGCGATACAGCGGCAATCCGCGCGCGTCCGCCGCCGCCTTGGCCGCCGCCAGCGATACGCCTAATATCGCATTCGCGCCAAGCCGCGACTTGTTCGCCGTTCCGTCAAGCGCGACCATTGCCATGTCGATTTCGCGCTGATCCTCGGCGTCCATGCCGACCAATTCCTCGGCAATCGCGCCATTCACCGCCGCCAGTGCCTTGGTCACACCCTTGCCCAGATAGCGGGACGCATCGCCATCGCGCAGCTCAACCGCTTCATGCGCGCCGGTCGACGCGCCCGACGGCACGGCGGCACGGCCAAAGCTGCCATCTTCCAACAGCACATCGACCTCCACCGTCGGGTTCCCCCGGCTGTCGAGAATCTGACGGGCATGGATGTCAATGATGGCGGTCATGGCGGGCTCCTGGAATTTTAAGGTGTGCACGGCAACGGCGCGCGCCGCCGCCATATCCAGCGCGCGCGGCTAAGGCAATTGGCACAGCGCGGGTATTTATATCGCCTTCTATGGAACACATCGGGCCGTACTGCTATATTACTAGTACAACCATGCGACGATCGCCATGGTGCCGCATTGCTGCAAAAGGATATTGCTCATGGCCAAACCCGCAACTACCGCCGCAAAACCTGTTGGGAAAAAAACCACGGGCCAGCCCGCCATGAAAAAAACGGCGGCCAACACCGTTGCAAAGACGGCGGCCGGCACAAAGGACAAGCCTGTTCGTGACCAGATTGCGGCCACGCGGGACACCATCAAGGCCGAAGCCACCCGGCGCGCCAGGGAATTGCGCGAAGAAGCGACGACGCTGGCCGGAACCGCCAGCACAAAAGCCCGCGAAGCCGCGAACAAGGGCAAGGACAAGGCCGCTGAAACGGTCGGCGCATTGGCCAAGATGCTGGAAGACAGCGCCGCGACCGTCGACAGCAAATTCGGCAAGCAATATGGCGACTATGCCCGCAGCGCCGCAACAACCGTCGCCGGTCTTGCAACGTCACTCGAACAAAAAGAGCTGGACGAACTGGCAAAATCGACGCGAGCATTTGTAAAGAAAAGCCCGGCGGTGGCCGTCGGTGCCGCCGCTGTCATTGGTTTTGTCCTGGCCCGCATGCTGAAAAGCGGCGGCGGCAGCGACAAGAACGACGGCTGATCCCAGCAGGGTGGCGCAGCCAACCGAAACGGATGCCGATGCCGGTACTGCCGGTTTGGGGGAGGTGCGTCACGGCTTCGCCCCGGATGCGGCGCGTGGAGAAAAGGTGGAGCGCCAGCCGCTCACCGACATCGCGGCGGAACTGATCGCCGATATCCGCGCTACGGCCGCAACAGAGCTTTCCTTGCTGCAAGCTCGCGCTGCACTAGCCGGTGATGGTGTGCGCCGGGCGGCGATGTGGGGCGCCATTGCCGGTGGGGCGCTGCTGGTGGCGCTGCTCGCCATTGTAATCGGGGCCATTCTTGCGCTCATGCCGCTGGTCGGCGCGGCGCTGGCAACATTGATTGTGGTTGCGATCCTTCTCGCCACTGCGGGTTTCGCTGGATGGCGGGCGCAAGGCGGCGCACGGGACATCCGCATGGCGCTTGGCGAACGCGGCGACAATCCGCACCTGGACGGCGATCTATGAATTCCCGCAAACTTCATCTGCTCAGCGCCGCACGCAAGGCGCTGTTCCAGCGCGCCCAACTGGAACGTACGATCACAGGCGCACGCACAAATATTACGCCAGACGCCCTTAAGCAGCGCGCAAAGCGCCGTATTTCAGAAAAATTTGACACCAGCACGGCAGCCGCCGAAGCTGGCCTGCGCAAATATTCCTTGCCGCTCGGCCTCGTGGCGGGCGTTGGCCTTCTGTTTGCCTTTCGCCGCCCTTTGGGTCAGGCGGTCGATGCGGTGATGGACATGCTGGAACGCCAGAATGCCGACACCGCCGAGGACGCGCCGGACTTTCACCACCCCGACCAGCCCCAGACGGAGCATGATGATGAGCCAGTTTGACGATCTGAAGCAAAGCAGCCTTGATACCGCAACTGCCGCCAAGGCGCGCATAGCAACGAGTTACAGCAAGGCTAAAGTCGCCACCAGCGACGCCGCCGCCAAAGGCCGCGCACAGGCACAGCAGTTGGGAGAAAAGATCGGGCCCACGGTCACACGCAGCAAGAAACAGGCCGCAAGGGCCGGAACCAAGCTTAAGCAAGTGGCCGAAACTCAGCCGCTGGCATTGATCGCCGCAGCGTTAGCCGTGGGGGCTGCGTTCGGCTCATTGCTACCCAAACGCCGCCCGCCGGAAGAATGACCGGCTTGCCGCAGCGCAAACGTGCTGCTACCGGCGCGTAATATTATTACGCACCGGAGCGAGGGTTGATATGAGCAAATTGCATCTGGTCTTTGGCGGCCGCGTAAAGGATCCGCGGACGCTCGACTTTGCCGATTTGAATGAACTTGACGTCGTCGGCCTGTATCCCGACTATAAAAGCGCGGAAAAAGCATGGCGCGCCGCTGCCCAGCGCACCGTCGATGATGCCGAAATGAAATATGTCGTCGTACACCTGCACCGATTGCTAGAGCCTGAGGGCAAGGCGGATCTGGCTTAATACTGCAACATTCGCCGCTACCTAAAATTATCCGCATAGGCTTGCAGCTTCAACCGGCGCGGCGGCGTCGCCATGATGGTCACGGCAATCCCATAGCGGACCGCGTAGCTGCTGGCGTCGGCCTCACTAGCAAAGCCCAGGCGCACTTGCCGCTGCGTATCACCGCTGCCCGCCCAGCCCATCAGGGGATCGGCGCGGCGCGCCTCTGCTGGAACGAATTCCAGGATCCAGCGGTCTGTCCGGCCACGTCCTGATTGCATCGCATTCTTGGGTTCTTGAAAAATCCGGGCGGCCATGATTCGATCCTGCGACTGGGGGCAACACCGTGCTCAATAAGCGCGCATTCAGGAGTAGGAAAGCGCTTTCACACCCCATCGCGCCGCGCTTGCGCCGCCTTGGTCATCAGCGAAGCGCGCGCAACCGCCGGATCGTCAGGCCAGTTATGTCGAGGATAGCGGCCCTTCATCTCGCGCTGAACATCGCGCCAGCTGCCCGCCCAGAAACCGGGCAGATCGCGGGTCAACTGAATGGGCCGGTGCGCCGGGGATGTGAGCGCCAGTACCAGCGCCACCGCCGGCTGGCCAACGGTCGGATGGTGGGCCAGACCGAACAGCTCCTGAACCCGCAGCGTGACAAGCGGGCCGCCCTCTGCCCCGTAATCGATCCGGTGGCTCGCCCCGGCTGGCGAGGTAAAATGTGATGGCGCGACCCGGTCCAGCGCCTGCCGCGTCGGCCAGTCGATCTGGGCAAGCAAGGCATCGGCAAGAGCGCGGTCGGAGATATCTTTAAGGCCGCGCGTCTTTTCGAGCAGCGGAGTCAGCCACAGCGCAAGATTTGTCAGCACCATGCCATCGGCAAGCGGTGCGATTCCGGCAAACATCGCGCGCCGCCGTAACGCTTCCGCCTCTGCCCCCCAGGCCAGCGCAGACAGGCCATGCGTACCGACATATGCAAGCCGTGCGGCAATATCGTCGGCGACCGTCGCTGCGGTGCGCTCGACCCGGCGACTGGCAAGTTTGATGGCACCCAACCGCCGTTCGGCCAACTGTTCAACCCGGTCGGCAACAGGATCATAGCGGCAGATACGGCGCTCTTGCATTGCTGCGGCGAACATATGCTCTACGTCTTCGGCGGCAATGGCGGCGGCGCTCAGGATCCGGGCACCATCGGCACGGCCCTGTGCATCGGCGATCACCAGCCACCGTTCATTCGCAAGGGTATTGGCGGGATCTATCCGGTAAGCGCGCCCACCGACGCTAAGATATTCGCCGCGCCGTCCGTCGCGCTGATACGCCACCCGTTCCGGCCACGCCAGCGCCAGCAGCGCGCCGGTCGTCAGCGCATCGCCATCCTGACCGCTGCGTGCGGCAGGTGCCAGTTTGGCCAGACGCTGCACCAGCCGGGCCGCGCCCGCCGCGCGTTCACCCCGGGCACCGCGCCACCCTGCCCAGCGCCGTTCGATGTCGGCATCGCGCCCGCCCAGGCCGGGTTCAGTCAGCAGCACGGCCAGCGTCGCTGCGCGCTCGCCCGCGCCGCCCTCGCCCGCCGCGACCAGCATGTGCGCAAGCGGAACCGGCAGCGGAATCGCAGCAAGCCCGCGTCCATGGTCGGCGATACGGCCGTCGCTGGCCAATGCACCAATGGCTGCCAACCTCCCCCGCGCGTCCTGAACCGCCGCTGGGGTCGGCTGGTCAAGCCACGCAAGCTGGCGTGGATCAATGATGCCCCAGCTGGCACAGTCGAGCACCACCGGCATCAAGTCGTTTTCGTGGATTTCAGGCGGATCAAACGGTGGCATGCCGCTGGTCGCCGCCTCCTCCCACAGGCGATAGGCAATCCCCGGCCCTTGCCGCGCGGCCCGGCCTGCGCGCTGGGTGGCCGCTGCCTGACTGACGCGTTCCGTTACCAGGCGGGTCATCCCGGCATCACGATCCAGCCGGGGGCGGCGCGCCAATCCGCCGTCAATCACAATGCGCACCCCATCAATCGTCAGGCTGGTTTCAGCAATGCTGGTGGCCAGTATCAACTTGCGCCGCCCATCAGGATCGCGAACCAGCGCGGCGCGTTGCAGTACCGGGTCGATCTGCCCGTGCAGCCGGTGCACCATCAGCGTCAGGCCCGCCGCTGCCACTTTGTCTGCCGTACGCTCGATATCGCCCGCTCCAGGCAGGAAAGCGAGCATATCGCCCTCCTCACCGTCGGCCAGCACCCGCCGCACTGCAGCCACCATCGCATCGGGCAGCGGCTGTTCCGCGCGCCGTCCCAGATACCGCAGTGTCAGCGGGTGGCTGCGCCCTGTGCTTTCCACGACCGTCGCGCCGCCCAGCAGCCCGGCAAAGCGTGTACCATCAAGCGTCGCCGACATCGCAAGCAAGCGCAGGTCAGGCCGCAATCCTTGTTGTGCATCAAGCGCGAGCGCGAGCGCAAAGTCGCTGTCAAGGCTACGTTCGTGGATTTCGTCAAACAGCACTGCCGACACCCCGGCCAGTTCCGGATCGGCGAGCAGGCGGTTGCGGAACAGGCCATGGGTCATGACAAGCAACCGCGTGTTTGCCGACACTTTGCTGTCGAGCCGCGTCGCATAGCCAACGCGCCCGCCCACCGCCTCGCCCAGTTCGCTGGCGATGCGTTCGGCGGCGGCACGCGCGGCCAGACGGCGGGGACTCAGCAGCCAGATTGCGCCGGTTGCCCAAGGTTCATTCAGCAACGCGGGGGCGACCCGCGTTGTCTTGCCCGCCCCCGGCGGCGCGATCAGGACAGCGTTGGAACGAATGGTCAGCGCCGCCAGCAACTGCGGCAGCACCGCCATCACAGGCAGGTCATCGCCCGCCTTCGCCATGGTCAGTAAGCGCGAGCGACCGCGAAACCGACCGCTTCGGTCAGCGCGGCGCGCGCCTGGCTCGGCCGAAAACCGCCCAGCGCATCGACGGCGCGCTGGCCATAGTGCCGCGCGCGCGCCAGCGTGTCGGCCACTGCATCATGCTTGGCCAGCAATGTGGTGGCATAGGCAAGATCGTGGTCGGACACCTTGTGTCCGATCATCGCCTGGCGCCAGAATTCGCGCTCCTCTGTATCGCCGCGCGCGTGGGCCAGGATCACCGGCAGCGTCACCTTGCCATCGCGGAAATCGTCGCCGACGCCCTTGCCCATGGTGGCAGCGTCGGAAACATAATCGATGGCATCGTCAACAAGCTGAAACGCGATGCCAAGGTTGCGGCCATAGGCATCGAGCGCCGCCTCGGACGCCTCGTCGGCTTCGGCGACCACAGCTGCAATTTTGCTGGCGGCGGCGAAAAGTTCCGCGGTTTTCGCACCGATAATGGCAAGATACTGATCTTCGCTGGTTTCGATGCGGCGCTGTGCTGACAGCTGGTTGACCTCGCCCTCGGCAATTAATGCTGAGGCGCGCGAGAGAATTTTGAGGACTTTGAGTGATCCATCCTCGACCATCAGTTCAAACGCCCGGCTGAACAGAAAATCACCAACGAGCACGGTGGCGCTGTTGCCCCAGATCAGGTTTGCGGTCTTGCGCCCGCGCCGCAAATCCGATCCGTCGACGACATCGTCGTGCAGCAACGTGGCGGTGTGAATAAACTCCACTGCGGCAGCCAATTTGCAATGCCGCCGCCCCGGATAATCCAGCAACTGCGCGCAAGCGAGCGTCAACATCGGCCGCATCCGTTTGCCTCCGCCGGCAATCAGGTGTCCGGCCAGTTCAGGGATCAGCGGCACATCAGACTGCATCCGGTCCAGGATCACGGCATTCACATCATGCATATCAGCAGCGACAATCGCCATCATCGGGTCGAGTGATGGTGAACGATCAGCGTGCAAGCGGTGGATTTCTGCGGTCATGATGCATTGCCAATGGCCATGTGCCGGTGATTTTGCAATGATTTTCGCCTTGCGCGCCCGCCTGTTCGCCGCCATCGGCATACAAGCAATTAGTGGGAGCAAGGCGATGAACACCGACCAACTGGCGCATTATCGCCAGAGCATCGATAATATCGATGCTGCGCTCGTTTTCATGCTCGCCGAACGGTTCAAGATAACGCAGTCCGTAGGCGAGCTGAAGGCGCGTCTCGCGCTGCCCCCGGCTGATCCGCGGCGCGAGGAACAACAGATTGAACGGTTGCGGGCACTGGCACGGGACGCCAATCTCGACCCTGAGTTTTCCGAAAAATTCCTGCGCTTCGTGATCGATGAGGTCATCCGCCACCATGAACGTCTGCGCGAGGAGTGAACCTGTTGGATCGTCAATTCTTCGCCGCGCTGGCAAAGACGCTCTAAGCTGCGGGCAGTCTTAACCGCACCAGCAACCCGCCCATATCCTCACTATCCTCCAGCGTGATGCTGCCGCTATAAAGTTCGGCAACATCGCGGACGATGGCCAGTCCCAGGCCCGTTCCGGGTTTGGCCGAATCAAGCCGCACGCCGCGATCAAAGATCCGCAGCCGGTCTGCTGGGGCGATGCCCGGGCCGTCATCCTCTACGGCAATCTGCGCCATGCCGCCTGCGGCAGAGACGGTTACGAACACACTGCCACCACCATATTTTGCGGCATTTTCCAGCAAATTGCCGATCAGTTCGTCCAGATCCTGCCGCTCAACGCGCGCGATGATCGTGCGGTCGCCATCGGAGTCGATGCGCAGATCGGGGTAAAGCCGCGCAATGGCGCGTTCGACGCTTTCGACGCTGTCCCAGACACGGCAGCGCACCTGCGCCGAACCACGCCGCCCGACCACGCGCGCACGGGCCAGATGATGGTCAACCTGCCGCTTCATGGTCGCCGCCTCGCGCTTTACGGTTTCGGCCAGGTCGGGCGTGGCCGATGCAGCGCTCGACACCAGCACGGCCAGCGGCGTTTTCAACGCATGCGCCAAATTACCGGCGTGGGTGCGGGCCTCCTCGGCCTGTTTTTCGCTATGCGCCAGCAGGGCATTCAGTTCATCGACAACCGGCTGGACCTCGTTAGGCACCGGCCGTGCCAGCCGCGCTGCTTCGCCGCCACGAAGCGCCGCAATGGCAGCGCTAAGATGGCGCAGCGGCCATAGTCCATAGATGGTCTGAAGCGCCGCAAGCACGATCAGCCCCAGGCCAAGCGCACCCAAACTGGGATACAGCGTCCGGCGTACCGCCAGTATCTGTTCGTCCAGCGTGGCGCGTGACTGGGCCACCTGAAACCGCCAGCTGGTGGCGCTACCGGGCAACTGCACATTGCGTTCAAGGATGCGCAGTTCCTCGCCTACGAATTGCTTGCTGTTATGGATGTGCAGTGCATCGTCACGATGATTTTCAGGCGACACCAGGCGCCGATCCCACAACGAGCGCGATGGCCAGCTTTCATGCCCCTTGCCACCGATCTGCCAGTAAAGACCGCTATAGGGTTCCAGAAACCGCTGGTCGCCAAGCGGCTGGATCATCCGCACTTCACCGTCCGGGCCGATTTCGGCCGACCGGATCATCGCCAGCAACACATATTCCAGCCCACTGTCGAAATTGCGGGTGATCGCGCCAGTTAGCACGCGGTCGAGCGCAAACCCGCCTCCCAGCAACAATAAACTGATCCACAGCGCAGCAATGCCAATCATCCGGCGGCTCAGCGAGCCGGTGGTTTGGCGGGTTACGCGGGCCGCGACGCCCGCATTACTGGTTTCACCTTCGGGCATCAGCCCTGCGGGTCGTCAAGCTGGTACCCAAGCCCCCGGATCGTGGTGATGATATCCGCGCCCAATTTTTTGCGAATGCGCGTTACGAACACTTCGATCGTGTTGGAGTCACGATCAAAATCCTGGTCGTAAATATGCTCGATCAACTCGGTCCGCGACACCACTTTGCCCTTGTGGTGAAGCAGATAGGACAGAAGTTTATATTCCTGTGCCGTCATTTTCACCGACTGGCCGGCCAGCGTCACCCGGCCTGACCGCGTATCAAGCCGGACGTCGCCTGCAATCAACTCGCTTGATGCGTTGCCCGAAGCGCGGCGGATCAGCGCCCGCAGCCGAGCAATCAGCTCTTCAGATTGAAAGGGTTTGGCCAGGTAATCATCGGCGCCAGCATCCAGCCCGGCCACCTTGTCGGACCAGCTGTCCCGCGCGGTAAGCACCAGCACGGGAAAGTTGCGCTTCTCGCGCCGCCACCGATCAAGCACGGTCAATCCGTCCACCTCTGGCAAGCCAAGGTCCAGGATCACCGCGTCATAGTTTTCGGTCGAGCCCATAAAATGCCCGTCCTCCCCATCGGTGGCAAGATCGACTGCATAACCGGCCTGTTCAAGCGAGCTTTTCAGTTGCGGTCCAAGGGTCGGTTCGTCTTCGACAATCAAAATGCGCATGGCTTCACCTTATTTTGCCGTCATCGGCAGTTGTGTGCAGGGAAGGGGTAGCATCAGCCGGGCCGCGGCAAAAGCGGCTTGATGAACAAAGCTTATGTATCGCAGCGTCAGGGTTGCTGGCCCACGACGCGGCCCGTGCGCGCGTCGACGATGACCACAATCACCTTATTCCTGTTCAGGAATTTCAGGCCATAACGCATCGTTCGCACATCGAACTGCGGCCCACCCAGATAGGTCATGTCGCGATAAGGCGCGCGGGCCTGGACCATCGCCACCAGTCGGCCCAGCGGCATGGCCTGACCCTGTTCCGCAGCGGCGCGCGCAGACGCCGCTTCCTGATCGTCGCGCGCAGGAACGGCGGGCGCCAACAGGATGGCACCAGCAGCCAAGGTACTCACAAGGATCGAACGGCGGATCATAAGCCGCATGTGCCGGGACCGCGTTGAATGGCCCATGAATAGGCTGTGCAGCACTGAGTCAGGCCCATAATCGATACCTGTGTCCGATTGAGGGGGATAAGATGGTGGGCGCGACAGGGATTGAACCTGTGACCCCTCCCGTGTGAAGGGAGTGCTCTACCGCTGAGCTACGCACCCATGGCGATCCGCTGGAACGCCGTACCGCGCACTACGGGCTGACCCGCGGAAATGCAACGGCAAGTTTTCCGGGATATTTTGGCGTGCCCCAGTCAGGAAAAAGGGGCCGCAGCATAGCGGCTGCGACCCCTGAAATCCTGGACTTTCGCTCGCGCGGTCTGGCTTAGTTGACAGCGTCTTTAAGCGCTTTGCCAGCCTTGAATTTGGGCTGGGTCGACGCCGGGATGGTCATGGTTTCGCCGGTGCGCGGATTGCGACCAGTCGATGCCTTGCGGTTGCTGACCGAAAAGGTGCCGAAGCCGACAAGACGGACTTCGCCGCCCTTCTTCAGCGCGCCGGTGATCGCGTCAAAAACGCCTTCCACGGCCTTGCTGGCGTCGCTCTTTGACAGACCGCTGGAGTCAGCGACATTGGCGATCAGGTCTTGCTTGTTCATGCCTTGGGAACCCCCTTATTAGCGTTGAATCTGATTCATGACACAAGGTCATGGGGCTATACTAACGGCCTTTCACATGGCTTTGTCAAAGCAAAAAAAAGCCAATTCTTCGCGGAAACGCCATTTACTGCCTTGTTGCAACGCAGCATTTGCAATCATTTAGTGACGAATTGCGCCCTCACCATCGCCAGCCACGGGTGTGGCCGGCACAACCGCCAGCTCATCCGCCTCGGTCCATTCAATAGGATTGAGCGGTTGGACCAGCGCCAGGCGAAGCACTTCATCGACATGCGCGACCGGAATAATGGTCAGACCTTCGCGGATATTCGCCGGAATTTCGACCAAATCCTTTTCATTTTCCTGCGGAATCAGCACTGTGGTAATCCCGCCGCGTAGCGCCGCGAGCAGCTTTTCCTTCAAACCACCAATCCCCAGCACGCGGCCGCGCAGCGTTACTTCGCCGGTCATGGCGATATCCTTGCGCACCGCAATCCCGGTGAGCGTCGACACCATCGCTGTCACCATGCCAATGCCCGCCGATGGGCCATCCTTGGGCACCGCGCCTTCAGGCAGATGGATATGAATGTCCTTGCGCGAAAAAATGCTGGGCCGGATGCCATAGCTGGGCGCGCGCGCCTTGATAAAGGACAGCGCGGCCTGGACCGATTCGGTCATGACCTCACCCAGTTTGCCGGTGGTGCGCACCAGGCCCTTGCCAGTCACGGTCACCGCCTCAATCGTCAACAGCTCGCCGCCAACTTCCGTCCAAGCAAGGCCCGTCACTGCGCCAATCTGATCTTCCTTGTCACCCATGCCGTGGCGGAACTTCTGCACGCCAGCATATTCGGCCAGGTTTTCCGAACTCACGGTTTCGCCGGTCGTCTTGCCTTCCAAGATGCGGCGTAGCACCTTGCGGGCCAGTCGGGCGATCTCGCGCTCCAGCGTGCGCACGCCGGCCTCGCGCGTGTAATAACGGATCAGGTCGCGCAGCCCGTCTTCGGTCAGTTCAAATTCGCCGGGTTTCAGGCCGTGCGCCGCAATCTGCTTGGCGATCAGGTGGCGCTGCGCAATCTCAACCTTCTCATCCTCGGTATACCCTTCAAGCCGGATGATTTCCATCCGGTCCAGCAACGCCTGCGGCAGGTTAAGGCTGTTGGCGGTGGTCACGAACATGACGTCGGACAAATCGATGTCGACTTCCAGATAATGGTCCTGGAATTTGCTATTTTGTTCCGGGTCGAGCACTTCAAGCAGCGCCGATGCCGGATCGCCGCGGAAATCCTGACCCAGCTTGTCAATTTCGTCGAGCAGGAACAGCGGGTTCATCGCCCCTGCCTTTTTCAGGTTGGTGGCAATCTTGCCCGGCAGCGAACCGATGTACGTACGGCGGTGGCCGCGAATTTCGGCCTCGTCGCGCACGCCGCCGAGTGACTGGCGAATGAACTCGCGCCCCGTCGCCTTGGCAATGCTGCGGCCCAGTGACGTTTTGCCGACGCCCGGAGGGCCGACAAGGCACAGGATCGGCCCCTTGAGCTTGTTGGTGCGCGCCTGAACCGCCAGATATTCGATGATGCGGTCCTTGACCTTGTCGAGCGCATAATGATCGGCGTCGAGCACGGCCTGCGCCGCCGCAATATCCCTTTTCAGCTTGGTTTTCTTGCCCCACGGCAGGCCCAGCAGCGTGTCGAGATAGTTGCGAACCACTGTCGCTTCGGCCGACATCGGCGCCATCGAGCGCAGTTTTTTGAGTTCGCCAACGGCCTTGGCCTTGGCTTCCTTCGACAGTTTCAACGTGTCGATTTTTTCTTGCAACTCGCCCAGGTCGTCACTGCCCTCGCCGCCATCATTGCCCAGTTCGCGCTGGATCGCCTTAAGCTGTTCGTTAAGGTAATATTCGCGCTGGCTTTTTTCCATCTGGCGCTTCACGCGGCCGCGGATTTTCTTTTCCACCTGCAAAACGCCCAGCTCGCCTTCCATGAAAGCGAACACCATTTCGAGCCGCTTCGACGGCGCGGGTTCGACCAGCAGCGCCTGCTTGTCAGAAACCTTGATGTTGATATTGCCCGCCACGGCATCGGCAAGCCGCGAAGCTTCGTCGATCTGTGACAGTTGCACCGCCGTTTCGGTTGGCATTTTCTTGTTGAGCTTGGCATAATTTTCGAACTGGTCGAGCACCGAACGCATCAGCGCCGATGTTTCCTTGCTGTCGTCAACCTCATCCTCGATCGCGCTGACCGTCGCCAACACGGCTTTACCCGCCTCATCCAGCGATTCCAGTTTGGCGCGGCGCTTGCCCTCGACCAGCACGCGGACAGTACCGTCAGGAAGCTTCAGCAGCTGGAGAACAGCGGCAATGACGCCCATGTCATACAGGTCATCGCGCGAAGGATCATCCTCGCCCGGATCAAGCTGGGCAACAAGAAAAATCTCCTTGTCGGCTTCCATCGCCGCTTCAAGCGCAGCAACCGAACGATCACGGCCGACGAACAACGGTACTATCATCTGTGGAAAAACAACAATATCGCGCAGCGGCAACAGCGGAAAAGTCTGGTTCAATTCTAGCTCCTAGACGCGCGGCCAGCGAATATAGGCAGCGCATAAATTACAATATGACAACCAATATGGCGATCACGCGCCCGGCTTCAACCGCCACCGTTCAGAACGGCAGTTTGAACCCCGGCGGCAACTGTAGCCCTGCCGTCACGTTCGACAGTTCGGCGTTGCTGACTGTATCTGCTTTTTCGCGCGCATCGTTGAACGCAGCCGCCAGCAAATCCTCCAGCATCTGTTTTTCGCTGATGGACATCAGGCTGTCGTCGATACCGATGGCGATAATCCGCCCCTTGGCCGAAGCGCGGATGCGGACCAGCCCGCCGCCGGACACGCCCTCTACCTCGACACTGTCGAGCTTTGCCTGGGCTTCGGCCATTTGCGCCTGAACCGAGGCAGCCGCCTGTTGTGCGGCCTGCATCATTTCTTCGAGAGATTTCATCCGGCTTTCCTTTGGTCCTGCGTTTCGAAAGGGAGAATATGGGCGTCGGGGAAGGCCGCAAGGCTGGCCTTTACCACTGGCAGTTCGCGCATGGCGGCGTCGGAATCGCGCGTTGCTACTGCGGCAAGGTCGCCCAAGCTGGGTGCGCCGCTGCCATCCGTCAGCTCAACCCGCCAGCGCCGCCCGGTCACGGCGTGCAACGCGTCCGAAAGCTCCCGCGCTGCCGTATCGTCAAAACCGGACGTGCGGGCAAGCGTCAGCGCGTCTTCGGAAAGCGCGACCACGCGGCCATGATCATGGAACTGCACGGCCAGCCGGTGACGCTGCGCCGCTTCGATCAGCGCATGGATCGCGGCAGCATCGCGCGGTGCGTCGGGTGCCGCGCCGGCAGCGGGCGCAGCCGGGGCCGCTACCGCCACGCCCTTTTCCAACATGCGCGCCAGTTCACCCGGATCGGGCATCGTCGCGGCATGAACGATGCGCAGCAGCAGCATTTCAAGGTGATCAAGCGGCGTATTGGCGCGCAGCACCTCGTCATGACCCTTGGTCAGAAGTTGCCACAGCCGGTGAAGCTGTGCGTGGCTAAGCCGCGCCGCCCAGTCGGCCATGCGGGTGCGGTCATCTTCGGCCAGCGCCGTATCCTCGTGCCGCGCCACCTTCGCCAGCGTGACTGCGTGGACCAGGTCCATCATCCCGCGCACCAGCGCGATGGGTTCAATGCCCAGCGCATACTGCTGGCGCGCCTGGTCGATCGCGGTGGCGGCATCACCCGCCAGCACCGCGCCCAACAGGGTGAAAATGCCCGACCGATCGGACAGGCCCAGCATCGCACGGACCTGATCCGCCGTAATATGC
>Ga0105045_10000025_pt1 | contig 73774 bp, 60 predicted proteins | sample MAT02_FD_78089 | JGI IMG/M metagenome (GOLD analysis project Ga0105045, IMG submission 78089) | Freshwater microbial communities from Lake Fryxell liftoff mats and glacier meltwater in Antarctica - MAT-02 (megahit assembly) | ecosystem: Environmental > Aquatic > Freshwater > Ice > Liftoff...
CTGCGGCAAGTCCCGTGATAGATATCGTAGTACCGCCTGTGCTCCATATATAAGTAGGATTAGTAGCATTGGTACTAACACTTGCACTTCCGTTGGGAGATACACAATTGGTATTAACCACTGGCGTACATACCGCTGTTGGAAGAGTAGTAGCACTTGCAACTATAGCTTGACATGTCGCTGTACAGCCTGTAGTCGTGCTTGTAACTGTCACCGTATAGGTCGCCGCACTTAGGCCTGTGATAGATGCCGTCGTAGCACCATTAGACCATAGATAAGTCACGCCTGTAGCGGTAGCTGTAGCAGTTCCATTAGAAGCTGCACAATTGGTCACATCTGTTTTGGCACACGTGACAGTAGGGTTAGATATATTATTAGTGATTACTGCTTGGCACGTCGCTGAACAGTTGGTGACAGGGTTGGTCACCGTGACTATGTAAGTACCTGCTGCAAGTCCTGTGATAGATATCGTAGTACCGCCTGTGCTCCATATATAAGTAGGATTAGTAGCATTAGTACTCACGCTTGCACTTCCGTTGGGAGATACACAATTGGTATTAACCACTGGCGAACATACCGCTGTAGGAAGAGTAGTAGTACTTGCAACTATAGCTTGACATGTCGCTGTACATTCTGAATTTAAATTTGTAATCGTGACTGTATAGGTCCCCGCACTTAGGCCAGTGATAGATGCAGTCGTAGCGGCATTAGACCATAGATAAGTAACGCCTGTAGCGGTAGCTGTAACAGTTCCATTAGGGGTAGTACAGTTAACGTTGTTCGTTGCGCTACATGTAACTACTGGTAATAAAAAATTACAAAGTGTAAATGTACTGCTCTGTGCTCCACAGCCTGTACTAGTAACAGCTCCGATATTAAGTGTAAAGGTACCACACCCATTTCCTGTTACCGTCACACTATTATCACATGCGTCGAAAGTCATATTAGTGAGTGTTCCTAGGGGTGTCCAACTACTACCACATACTATACCATCACAAAGATTAAAAGCCTCTTGGTTCAGAAAGAACTTAGTATTCATTTCTCCACATGTTTCTGTTCGGAAGGTACTCGATAAGTTGACTGGGCAGCACTCTTTAACAATAGCAATGGCTTTGGCCGTATTATTAACTGGTAAATCGGGGTTTGGAGCGGCGGTACCCAAATAAGCCATCGTAAATTCATTGAATACAGAGATGCAATCTGATACGGCAATGTCCGTAAAGTTAGAAACATATAGGCGATTTGTTTCAGACCTGGTTATACCAATTGAAAAGGCATATCTACCAGTGGGTATAGCAATTTGTGAGAATGCAGACCGCGCCACAAACTGACCTAGGCTGTTATATTTCAAAATAACGCTTGCGCTGCCTCCGTCCACCGAGCTTTTTACTACATAGAAATTTCCGATATCATCGCTAACAATTCCGAACAAGCCACCCAAAAGGTTAGGGATGTAAGTATCGCCGACATTTATAGTAGACAAAGTTCCTCGGTTGATGATTGAATTTATACAAGACCCTAAACCGGCAACCGAGGCTTCTAACTGCGCGCGAGTAAATATCCATACTTGTTGATTTCCAGCTCGTTCGGTTACATACACCAATTCTGTTACAGAATTGTACGACAAACCCCATAGGTTGCCAACAGCACCGTTCAAACATACTGTTTGACCAATCTTTTGACCTGTACAGAGATTATAAGCGGTTGGTCCACCGTTGGTGTTGACGTAAAGTGTATTTCCGATACTAAACATATTTTGTTGAGTTCCAGGGTTGTTGATGGTTTCGGAGGTAACAGGAGATATTGTTCCATCACAATCAAACTTGCGAACCCGCCCATTTCCACCTGTTTCTCCAATATATAGGTTACCATTAAGGTCAGTACCTAGGCCGTGAGGTGAAGGCAGTTGGGATGTGCCTAGACCTGGATACCAATGCTGAGCTGGAGCGGTACCACCATTGACCCCTAATACCTCTGTCAATTGTATACCAGCTCCGACCTCAAATTTGAGTACGGAACCGATACTTGGCTCATTGAGGTAAATGTATTCCTTACAGTCACATGTTTGTGCGTAGCTCGTAGCCTCATAAATAATAAATAAAATAAGAAAATTGAACACTTTCATAAAATATGATTGATTGGTTTTAAAATAAAATAATTCCTAAAGACTGCTACATCTTTGATTCTATCATACCATGAATGTTCTAAAGTTGGTTAGTTGAGGTTATGCAACAATGCAAAGGTAATAAACTTTTATGTATTACAAAATAATATAATGTTTATAAAAAAAATTATATTTTTTTTATAAACCTTTATTATGTATCTTTTTTAGGTTGATAAAAAAATCATTTCATAGAAAGAATCAACAAAATCTTCTAAAGGCAGTATTTATATAATAAAAGAAATACGACCATTTTTATAAAACCACAATATCATGATTTTAGGGTTATTATTCACTTTATTATAATATGTAGCTTAGTTTTGGTAATTTTGGGCTTTAAAATACTTTTAATTAACTAAAGCAATATAGCAACTCAATCAAAATATGGCAGTAGATGTGATTTTAGGACTTCAATGGGGTGATGAAGGAAAAGGAAAAATAGTAGATTACCTAGCCTCAGCGTATGATCTAGTATGTAGATTTCAAGGTGGCCCTAATGCAGGACATACCCTTAAGATCGATGGTAATAAATATGTGCTTCACACGATTCCGTCTGGTATATTCAGGCCTGATATCATCAACATCATAGGAAATGGTGTGGTCCTAGATCCTATAACTATGGTCAGAGAAATGAAAATCCTCGAAGATGCCAATGTAGATTATCTAGATAGACTACTCGTGTCTCTCAAAGCACACGTCATCATTCCTACACATCGGTATCTAGATGCTGCGTCTGAAGCGAGTAAAGGATTGACCAAAATCGGCTCTACGCTTAAAGGCATAGGCCCAACCTATATGGACAAGACAGGTAGAAACGGAATCAGGATAGGAGATTTACTTTCTGACCAGTTCCAAGCTAAATATGCACAACTCAAAGAAAAACACTTAGGTTTAGTCAGGCTCTATGGTGAAATAGATTTTGACCTTGAGTCACAAGAAAAAGCATTCTTTGAGTCTGTAGAAGTCATCAAAAAACTGAAGTTTATAAACAGCGAGTATTATATCAATGACGCATTAGCTAATGGCAAAAAAATCCTAGCAGAAGGGGCCCAAGGTTCGATGTTAGATATAGATTTCGGTACTTATCCTTATGTCACTTCGTCCAACACCATCAGTGCGGGTGTATGCAGTGGTCTAGGCATCCCACCTAACAAGATTCGCGAAGTTATCGGCATCGCTAAAGCATATTGCACACGTGTAGGTACTGGCCCGTTTCCTACAGAGCTATTTGATCATGATGGAGAGGAGCTCAGGCGCATAGGTATGGAGTTTGGTGCTACTACAGGACGCGCTCGCAGATGTGGTTGGATAGATATACCGCAGCTATTATACACGATTATGCTCAATGGTGTGACCCAAGTAGTGCTCACCAAGCTAGATGTACTAGATACTTTTGAGACGATCTCAGTAGGGAATTCATACCAGTATGACGGCATGACATCTATGGAGCTCCCTTATGATATCGTAGATAAATCTATTGTTCCCAATTATGAGCAATTTTCTGGTTGGAATACTTCGCTAGACCACATCACTAAATATCATGACTTGCCCGAAAAGGCCTTGAGTTATGTAAAAGTACTTCAAGACAAGCTCCACGTACCCATATCGATGGTAAGTACCGGTCCAGAAAGAGAAAAACTATTTGTATTATGATAACATAATAAATCCTTAAAAAAAGGAATTATGTAAACAAACGGTTTTTAAAATAAATTAGTAAATTTAAAATATTGTCAATGTCTAATAAAGTTAAATTTATAGAGGAAATAAAGTCAGCATATACCTTTAAGGGTGACTCCATCATTTTAGGCGCTCCTAAGCTAGATGGTGAAGTGTTGTCAGACTCATTGATCAGAATTCCACTCAAAACGCTTAATAGACACGGCCTCATTGCGGGTGCTACAGGTACTGGAAAGACCAAAACTCTACAGATCATCATAGAGCAGCTTTCCGCCAAAGGCATACCTAGCCTAGTGATGGATATAAAAGGTGACTTGAGTGGAGTCGCTGTGCCAGGAGCCAATAACGACAAAATAACCGAACGCCATAATGCGCTTGGCTTTCCATTCACTCCAGGTGCTAGTCCAGTAGAATTTTTGAGCTTGTCAAACGACAGTGGACTAAAATTAAGAGCTACGGTCACAGAGTTTGGGCCAGTGCTTTTTTCAAAAATCCTAGATCTCAATGACACACAGTCGAGTGTTATATCACTGATATTTAAATTTTGTGATGACAATCACCTGCTGTTATTAGACCTAGATGACATCAAAAAAGCACTAAACTACGTATCTAACGAAGGTAAAGATATAATCACTGCCGAATATGGTGCAATATCATCTGCAACGATAGGTACGATACTCCGCAAAATCATAGAACTAGAGCAACAAGGTGGAGATAAGTTTTTTGGTGAACGATCGTTTGATGTAGATGAACTCACACGACTAGATCAGAATGGTCGTGGTTATATTTCTATACTCAGAGTCACAGACATACAGGACAAACCAAAGCTTTTCTCTACATTTATGCTACAAATATTAGCAGAGATATATGCCACATTCCCCGAAGAAGGAGATATGGATCAACCCAAATTAGTGATATTTATAGATGAAGCTCACTTGATATTTAATGAAGCTTCCAAAGCGTTACTCAATCAAATAGAAACCATCGTCAAGCTTATCAGATCTAAAGGCGTGGGTATATTTTTTGTAACCCAGAACCCAACAGACGTGCCAGATGCAGTACTGAGCCAGCTAGGACTCAAAGTACAACATGCGCTTAGAGCCTTTACGGCAAAAGACAGAAAAGCCATCAAACTCACAGCAGAAAACTATCCGCTCACCAACTACTATAATGTAGAAAACCTCCTCACCGAACTAGGTATAGGAGAGGCAATCATAGCAGCACTCAACGAGAAAGGTGTACCTACGCCACTTGTCCATGCCTACCTACGTGCCCCCGAGTCTAGGATGGATGTACTGTCACCGACTGAGATCAAAAACATCATCAGTAAAAGTCAAATTTTCCATAAGTACAATGAGGACATCAATAGACAGAGCGCTTACGAAATCCTAACTGGTAAAATAGAGGAAGCTCAAACTGTAGAAGCAGAAAGAAAAGAAGAGGTTCAAGTCCAAAAATCAACTGCAGCCCCTAGAGGCAGAAGAGAGGAAAGTACTTTTGAAAAGGTATTAAATAGCACGACAACTAGACAGATAGGTCGCACCGTAGCGCAGTCACTGACGCGAGGATTGCTAGGAGTACTTGGCCTCCCAACTACCACTCGCCGATCCAATGCTAAGAAAAATGCTTGGTGGTGATTAGTCGTTTAAGTTGATTTGCATTATGGTGCTGTGATACTGTGGTGATAGATTAAATGATATAGTGGGCAAGTTATAATGAAGTATCCAGACAAATTGTTAGTTCAACTTGTGTTAAACGAATAAACAAATCGTAAAATTAACAAATCAAACGAATCATACAATTCCTCAGTCTTCAGCGACGCTTTAATGTTATCGACAGTTATACAATTTTTATCAAATTAAACAAATAGTAAAATATGCTTAAAACATCAAATTTATCTTATGCTTATGCAGATAGCAAAAAAATAGAGTTTCCCGATGTAGTATGCAACGGTGGCGAGACCATGCTCGTACTAGGTGAATCTGGTGTAGGCAAAACCACGCTGTTGCATTTACTATCTGGAATATTACCAATCCAAAATGGTGAGGTAACCATAGATACTACCAACCTAAAAATACTCTCTACCTCATCCATGGATCAGTTTAGAGGAAAGAATATAGGTTTGATTTTTCAGCAAAACCACTTCGTCAATGCGCTAAATGTCATCGAAAACATCACACTTGCACAATCGCTAGCAGGCAAAAAAGTAGATTATATAGCAGCACAAAACATGCTCGATCGCCTCAATATCGGCCACAAAGCCAAAAGTGATGTCAAAAATCTCAGTCAAGGAGAACGACAACGTGTCACTATCGCTAGAGCACTTATCAATAATCCCTCAATAATCCTAGCAGACGAGCCGACCTCTGCGCTAGATGACCACAACTGCAATGAGGTACTCAATCTACTCTCCGAACAAGCAAAAACACTCGGTGCAGCCCTCATCATAGTCACCCATGACACACGACTCAAGGAGAGCATCTCTAGGCATGTCACGTTAACCACCACTCATTAATAGTCTAAAAACTCAGTATGAATACTTTAAGATTAGCTTGGAAAAATATCATAAAAAATCCTCTGAACCTAGGGATGAGTATATTGCTCTTTGGCCTCGGGGTAGGCTTGATTACTTTTATAATGCTGCTCAATGACCAGCTTAAAGATAAGTTTGACAAAAATCTTGCAGAGATTGACCTCGTAATAGGTGCCAAAGGTAGCCCACTACAGATGATACTTTGCAATATGTTTCATATCGACTACCCTACCGGCAATATCAGTATCAAGGAAGCAACACCGTTTCTGAGAGAAGGACATCCGCTGATCAAAAAAGCCATTCCTCTCTCGCTAGGCGACAACTACAAGTCCTACAGAATCGTAGGTACGACGCCAGCATTACTAGATATGTACGGTGCAGTAGTAGAAAGCGGTCGCATCTGGGACACCAACTTTGAGGTAGTAATCGGTAAAGCCATTGCTACAGACCAAAACTTGAAGATAGGTGACAAATTCATTAGTTCGCATGGATTTGTAGATGATCCTGACCTTGCGCATGGGGAATCTTCCTTTGAGGTAGTCGGTATCCTCAATGGTACAGGAACGGTCGCAGATCAACTGATCCTGACCAATACTTCTACTATCTGGGCAGTACACGATCATGGTGGTGGGGACAGTCCCACACACGACGAAGAGGATGACCAAAGTGATAAAAACTCTCACGAAGATCACGCGCATACGGATTCAAAAGCTGAAATAAAACCAGTAAATAATGATACTTTGGCTGAAGCCAAAATAAATAACTCTAACGCAGGTTTGCTCACTCATCCCGACAAAGAAATCACTTCCGTTCTCATACAATATAAAAGTAAAACCAATTTTCAGGCTCTAAACTTCGGCAGAAATATCAATGAAAATACAGATCTGCAATCAGCCTCACCAGCCATAGAGATCAATAGGTTGTATAGTATGATAGGAGTAGGCAGTGATATGCTCGGTGCGCTGGCATATTTGATCGCCTTTGTATCTGCTGTTAGTATATTTATCTCCTTGCTCAAAACCATGAGAGAGCGCAAATACGAACTGGCCCTCATACGTGTCATGGGAGGAAGCAGATTTAAGGTGTTTTCATTGATTATCTTAGAAGGGGTGATCTTAGCACTCATAGGTTATATGATAGGTATGTTGCTCTCGCATGTGGGTATGGAGATACTTTCTAAGTTTCTAAAAGACGAATTTAGATACAGCTTTAGCGGATGGCACTTTGTGAGAGAGGAGATATATTTATTAGCATTCTCACTTTTTATAGGATTCATTGCTGCACTGATACCTGCTGTTCAAGCCTCTAGAACAGATATTAACAAAACTTTATCCGAGAAATGATCTATCAAAGACATCATTTTAATTTTTCATTCGTTAATAGAAACATAGTTTGTTTGATTATTTAAAAATAGCATTTTGGGTCATTCGTACAAAAAGCACTTATATATTTTCTTGTTTTTCGCCTCCATATTTTTGACAGCGTCCTCATTTGTGATTCAGAGCAGAGATATGTGGAGCACCTTGGCGCTGGTTACTTTTGAGACATCATTTGATCCCACTTATATGATGGAGACCAAAACACCAAAGGTCTCCAGGACAGTCGAAAAACTAGATGGTACTACTATAATAATAGAAGGTTACATCATTCCGCTAACGGGTCAGGTGACTCAAAGCCATTTTATGTTAAGCAAATTTCCTCAAAGTATGTGTTTTTTCTGTGGCAAAGCGGGTCCTGAATCCGCTATGCAGGTTTTTATGAAAAACAATAAAAAAATAAATATTACCGAACGAAAAGTCAAAGTAAGTGGTACTCTATTGATCAATCCCACAGACGCAAATTCACTTTTATATACCTTAGAAAACGCTATTATCTCAGAATTATAGCTTACACTAAATCCAAAAACAAAGCATTCAACATGTCCAAAATATATCTCTCTTTAGTTTTATTTCTGTCTCTTACTAGTTTTAGCTTTGCGCAAAGCACAGATGTCAACGTATGGAAAACACTGGGAAAAATAAGTTTTAAAAAAGAATATGATGCTGTCATGGGCTTTAAAATCGACAAACCTGTTTTTAGCGATCAAGTTAAAGCCCTCGAAGGCAAAGAGATAACACTCAAAGGATATATCATTCCTACTGATGGCTACAAATCACACAAGGAATTTATTTTTTCAGCTTTTCCATACAGCATGTGCTTCTTTTGCGGTGGGGCAGGACCAGAAACCGTGATGGAAGTAACTGCTATCGAAGGTGTAAAATATGTTGCAGAATCCATCACACTCAAAGGCAAACTACTGCTCAACGATAAAGACGTCAACAAACTGATGTACAAAATCGTTAATGCTACGTTAGTTAGAGAATAGTAATCACAACCTAAACGCTTATAAATGAATTTTAAAAATCCAGTCCCAGTATCTCAAATCGCTGAAAAATACAATTGTACCGTTCTTGGTAATACCACTGCTATAGCAAATGGCATAAACGAAATACACAAAGTACGAGCTGGAGACATCACCTTTGTAGATGTAGAAAAATACTACGCCAAATCGCTAAACTCTGCTGCAACGATCATCATTATCAACAAAGAAGTAGCCTGCCCCGAGGGCAAAACACTACTGGTTACAGATGATCCATTTGCTGTTTATAATGATATCGTATGGCAACATCGCCCTATGAAATATTTGACATCTAACAGAGGTGAAAACCTGTTGATAGGCGACCAAACTGTAATAGAAAGTGGTGTCCATATAGGCCATGATGTCATCATAGGAGAGAACTGTTACATACAAAGTGGAGTGTACATCGGTGATCAAACTATCATAGGCAATAATGTCAATATCCAAGCTGGAGCACTCATCGGAACTGATGCTTTTTATTTCAAAAATATCGAAGGCGCTTATCACAAATGGAGATCTGGAGGCAGAGTGATCATTCACGATGATGTAGAGGTAGGTGCGGGTTGTACTATCAATCGAGGAGTATCGGGCGAGACAATACTAGGCAAAGGAACCAAACTAGATTGTCAGATTCATATCGGTCATGGTGCAGTCATAGGTGAAAACTGCTTGATAGCTGCTCAGGTAGGCATCGCTGGCAAAACCGTTGTAGGCAAAAATGCGATCATCTACGGTCAAGTAGGTATCGCCCAAAATCTCAAAATCGGTGACGATGTGATTATCCTCGCCAAAAGTGGTATATCTAAAGATCTAGAAGGTGGAAAAACCTACTTTGGTTATCCTGCAGATGAAGCTAGAATAAAGTATAAAGAATTGATAAAGTTAAAAATGCTATAAGCCAAACTAAACTTGTTTCCACTTGATACCACATCCAGCAGATGGATATTGGTTCTCTGTGATAGGCATACCTTTTAGCATTAAATCTATAGCTTCACGCAAGTCGGCCCCAGTAGGCGGAACATCATTGCCTGGGCGAGACTGATCAAATCTGCCTCTATAAACTAACTCTTCTTCAGCATCAAAAACGTATATATCAGGCGTACAAGCCGCTTCATAAGCCTTTGCTACATCCTGAGTCGCATCATATAAGTATGGGAATGGATAGTTCTGCTCCCTAGCAAGCAAAGACATTTTTTCGGGGCTATCTTGAGGATATTTCTCTACATCATTGCTGCTGATAGCTACGAATCCTATCCCATTTAATAAATATTCATTAGCCAGTTTTACGATAGCTTCATTGAGATGAATGACATAAGGACAGTGATTGCATGTAAAAAAAATTACAGTACCCTTTTGACCTTTTATATCCTCATAGCTTAGTTGCTCACCAGATATTGTGTCCAGCAGTGCGAAGTTAGGCGCTAAAGATCCGATTGCCATCATATTTGACTCTGTCAATGCCATTTTTCTTAGTTTATTATATAAATAAAAAAGCGAATAAGCCAAAAGTTAAATAATGACTTATTCGCTATATCAAGACTCAAATCTTATTTACTGTGCTACTGCTTTTGCAGTAAAATTAAGCTTGATGGTAATGTTGTCATCTATAAACTTATCGCCCAAGTCCTTAAATATACTTTTTGAACCGTATTGTACCCCGAAGTCAGTTCGGTTGATCACGATAGGATCAGACTCTACAGTTACTGTTACTTGATCACCGTTAAAGTTACATTGAATAGCAACTGCTTTAGTGATGCCTTTGATTGTAAGGTTGCCGTTCACCTGAGTATTTGCTGTATTAGTTTTGCCAGTCTCTACACTTGTGATCTCATAGGTCGCAGTAGGAAACTTCGCTACGTTAAAGAAATGGTCAGCAGACTCCTCTGTCAAACCTTTTAGGTGTCCTTCTAGATCTTCTTTATCTTTACCCTCAAGATCAGTAACTTCTATGGTATTCATATCCATCACAAATTTACCACCAGATAAAGTTAGTTTTTCGACAAATAACTCTCCAGATGCTAACTTTATGGTACCAGTGTGCTTACCTGTAGGCTTAGAACCTTCCCAAGTAATAACGGCACTCTCTGGCAAGATCATATATTTGATACCTGCTGAATCAGCTGCAGTTGCAAGATTCTCGTCTGATACTGGAGCTGCTTTTTCTTTGCATGATTGTACACTCAAAAGTGCAAAGGTAGATAGGCTTAAAGCCAAAATTAATGATTGAAACTTCATTTTGAAAATTAAATTTTTAGTAAATATATATAAATTGGATTTTACAAATCGATACCATAAACTCAATTGAGATTCCAATAGTTTACTTTACTATAATAGTTTGCAAAATGTTAACAAGAAATTATTAAGTATATGCTTGATAAATAGTTTTTTTATCAAAAGCAGTAAATCTACAGCCTAAGAAATTCAAAATAACAAGGATAGACACGCAAAAATTTATTATAAAAACTAAATCAATGACAATTTAGTCTCTTTCTGTACGTATTCTTTTACAGCATTTATGCTTTTGACAATCTCTACGTTATCAGGGAGCGTTATATCTTGATTTACCGTCTGAAAACCAGAGATTAGTACCCTGCATTCTTTCAAATTCTTAGACAACTCATTAATATAAGGCTGCAAGGGTGCTTCTGCAAAACTATCATTGAACATAGTAAAAACCAGATCAGCCTTAAATATATTTCTACCTTCGATTACATCTATTAATGAAACACCAGTTCCTAGATTTATTACTTTTGCATTGTTTTTTATCAAAATATAATGAAGAAACAGCAAACTAAGCTCGTGGCTTTCATTCTCAGGCAGATATATTAGACATTTTAAATGGTTAACATTATTGAGTTTAGAAAGTCTTTCGATCTCTACTATAGTCTTTCTTTTGATGATATTACTTACAAAGTTCTCGTGCACGCCTTTAACAGCACCGGCGATCCACATCATGGTTAGCTTGTCTAGCAACGGATAGACAACAATATTCATTGCCTCCTCAAAACCTTTTGATTCTATCTGATGGTCCAAAATGATGTTAAATTTCAATTCGTTTAGTTCAAACATTGCTAACATCAAAGAGTCCAGTTGATCTTCAAACATGGAACCAACTTCTGTCAATTCCACTACTTTTTTCTTGATGTCCTCAGGAGACATCTCAGCAATTTTAGAAATTTTTATACCTCGCTTATTCAGCAATGTTATATTTAATATCTTTTGAAGATCATCATCCTTAAAATATCTAATATTGGTGTCTGTCCTGCTTGGGCGAATGATGTCGTAACGTTTTTCCCAAATACGCAAGGTATGAGCTTTTACGCCTGTTAGGTTTTCCAAATCCTTAATAGAGTATGCTACCATTTTGCTACAGAAAAAAATTATGTCTAATTGCTACCTTACAATATAAATATTATATTGTTAATTGTCATTAACTAAATAAAGCGACAGGTTTTTAACAAATATGTAAATTTCGAAATCATCGGGGTTTAACACGATATGAAATAACACAAATCTTAGCAAAATGTTTTAGGAGTTTTATTGTAGTGGCAATTTATTTTATTTCTAAATTAATTTACTCAAACTTCGACCAAAAACTAGCCTTGTTATTAATTAATCTTCACAAATAACCTTCATTTAATAAAAAATAACTATTTTTGTTACTTAAATCAATCATACGTTATGAATATCAAGTGCCTAAAAGGATTTTTATTAATCTTTTGTTGTACAATTTTCTTTAATAATCTCGTTCAAGGACAGAGTTTTTGGTTCGGGTCGAAGGTCGGACCTGGTCTCAATTTTCAGAGTTGGGGAAGTGGTAACAACACCACAGGCATCAACCGAGATGTAGCATTTTCATTTAACGGAGATATTTTTATTGAATCTTATGATCAGTTGGGTAGAGGTTCGATGTATGCAGCATTAGGTTATCATAGTCGAGGTAGCGCAGTGAGATTTTTTAGTTTCAATAACGATGTGCTTAATCAGACTTATAGATTTAATAATGTGGTACTCGAAGTTGGCTTTAAAAAAGCAGCAGCTAGGATCAAGTCATTAGAAACCTACTTTTTGTTAGGTGTCAGAGGTGAATATACTGTATCGAATAATCTTGGCAGCTTTAATCAAGCTGGCAATCTATTTTTTCCATCCAAAGAGTTTGTTCGCAATATCAATTATGGAGTCACTGCTGGAGGAGGTTTTGAGTTTTACTTATCGCCCATGAGCAATGGCTTCGTGGAGTTTAGCATACATCCTGATATCTCTATCCAATATGAGCAGCCGCCTATCGCTAATGTTATGGATCCGTTTGGAAATAGAGTGAATCTACCTTTAACTCAGGTAAGAAATTTGTCTATGGAGCTAAAGTTTGGTATTAAATTTCTACGAAAAGTAGAATATATCGATTAACTCAAAAAACATTTATCGATTTTGCGCTATTCATTTTGTATTTATAAACGTTATGATATTGTTGTCTCAAGTTCAGAAGGTATAGAGTCATTATTTTCAAAAATAAAGCATGAATTTTAATTTTAATCCATTAATAAAAATCAAAAAAATGAAAAGGTATTTTTACACACTAGCAACATTAGTCATGCTTGGTACATCATGTATCCATGCTCAAATCACCATTACTAATAAAGTTTTTCCTGTAAAGGGAGATACATTAAAATATATAAGCCAGAACACTCGAGTTGAACTCAACATGGGAAATGTGGGTGGTGGTAATAATTGGGATTTTAGTCAGTTTACGACGGGAAATACCAGAAATGAAATCTATCAAGATCCTAAAACAAGTAGCTACACTTCTTCTTACTCTAATGCAGACCTTTTACTAAAAATTGGTAATCAAGAACAGTTTTTTCTTTCATCATCAACCAGAATTGAAGGATTAGGATTCACTACCAACAATCCATTTACTGGAGATTTGATACCCGTCAGATACAAAAAGAGGCCAATAGCTTTCAGAGCACCGATCACCTTTGGTACACAACTAGTGAGTAACGCTGAGTTTAATCTTGACTTTGGCTCATCGATCATTCCCGATACCATCATCAATAGCTTACCATTCAGATTTGATAGCATAAGAATTCAAGTTACTAATAATATTTCAGGATTTGCAGATGGATGGGGAAACATAAAAATACAAAACAAAACCTTTGAAGCCATAAGAGAGAAAACAACAGAAATATCTGACACGAAGCTGTTTGTCAAATTAGGGTTTTTATGGCTCGATGTGACAGGTTTGGTTGGTGATTCAGGCATAGATGGTGGACTAACAGGTGGACTAGGAAAAGATACATCGTATTACTACAATTTTTATAGCGATGCGCGCAAAGAAGTGATTTTCTCAGCGCAGTATGACCGTCAACCTAGGTTAGTTAATGTCACTTATGCCAATGTCAATAATGTCATCTTAAATGCAACCAACGACCTGAACCAATCAAACACAATAGAAATTTTCCCTAACCCGACTATGGAGTCTATAAACTTGAGAGGTTTATTGCCTGATCACTATATCATCTATATAGTAGATCAAAAAGGAAGTAATGTAGCCCTCCAAATGTCACAAGTCACAAATAACGAAAATGTCAGTCTTAAAGTAGATCACCTCACTAAAGGACAATACTTTATATTCATTCGTGATAAACGCAGCAATATCGTAGCTCATAAATCATTCATCAAGCTTTAAAAAAAGCTATACCAAATATAAGCCTCAAATGCTCGTAGTCCAAGATATACTTATCAGTATCGATATCATAGAAGAAAAGTTTATTTGCAATCTCTCCGCATGCAAAGGTGCATGCTGTGTAGAAGGAGACTATGGTGCACCTCTAAAAAAAAACGAAGTAAAAATCCTTGCAGATAATTTAGAGCGTATAAAACCATTTTTGCCACAAAGATCATTAGAGCTGTTAGAGCAAAGTTCTTATTTTGAATACAATAAAAATGCACAATCAGATGTAACTGCTTGCCATGATGATGGTGCGTGCGTGTTTCTTACAAAGGACGAACTTGGCATATCTAAATGTGGCATAGAAAAAGCTTTTGAAGCCGGTAAAATAGATTATCAAAAACCAATCTCATGCCATTTGTACCCAATAAGGGTATCGTCCAATGATATATCAGGATTTGAGGCTTGGAATTATGACCGTTGGGATATTTGCTCTGATGCCTGCACGCTAGGTAAAGAAAAGAAAATACCAATCTATGCCTTTCTACAGTCAGCGATTACAAGATACAAAGGCGAAGAATTTTATGAAGAGTTGGCTGCTGGAGCAGCGTTTATGACAAAAGAATAAATCAACTGTGCAAGTCATAATAACATTAGTGCATAGAAAATAGCGCTAATATTTCTGTCCGTTTTATAAGTACAATAGGTAATAATTATCAAAAACTCTTAATAAGGAGTAGTATTTGTGATTATTAGTGCAATATTGAGTTAGTATATTTGGAAATAGCCGCAAATAATTTACCTTTGTGCCGCTTTTCCAATGTTGCAATTAGAATAGCTGATTTTACATTTTTGAGAATTTATGGAAATATCATTAATTCCATTTTTTCTTACTTGCATTTACATTAATACAAAATTTTATTTAGTACAATGGCTTTAATAGGAAAGATTAGAAAAAACATGTGGCTCGTCATAGTATTGCTCGCAGTAGCACTAGCTGGATTTATTCTCATGGACATGCAGAGCGCAAGCAGTAGAGGCAGCTTCGGTTCGCCAAATGCAATAGGAAAAGTAGCTGGCGAAAAAATAGATTATATGGAATTCCAAAAGGCAGAATCTGCTCTTTATGGAGGTTCAGGTGATGTATATGGCCGTAGAAGCAGTCTATGGAACTACTTTGTAGAAAAAAATATCATAGATGATATAGCGAGTGATAATGGTATAGATGTAGGTAGCGATGAGTTAGCAGAACTAGAGTTTGGTAATAACTTAAGCCCAGTAGTACAAGGTTACTACAGAAACCCTCAAACTGGACAAGTCGATAGAGCACAACTAGCTGAAATCAAAACAGCAATCGATGGCGGTACAGTTACCAACCCAGAGTTTGCTAACAGATTTAATGAATTGCGTAAGCAAGTAATCAAAACTGCAAAACAAACTAAACTTAGCAACTTAGTAGCCAAAGCTATATACGAACCAGCATGGTACAACAAAACGTTGGAGACTATAAACAATGAGTTTGCTAACTTCGAGTTTGTAAAAGTACCATTTGATTATATCACTGATGATCAAGTAAGCCTGACGGATGAAGACTATACTAAATACATCAATGCTAATGCAGTAAAATATACCAACAAAGAAGAAGTGCGTAACTTATCTTATATAGTATATGACGTTCTGGCTACACTAGAAGACTCTACGGAGCTACGTACTAAACTTACAGAGCTAACGACTGATTTTGCAAATGCAAAGAATGATTCTCTTTTTGTGATAACTAATGAAGGTTTTTATAACCCTAATTATTCCAATAAGACAGATCTGCCCACAGCACTCCAAGACATCGTAGGTACACTCTCAACAGGTCAAATCTCTAGTATATATGTAGATAACAATAGCTACGCCGTAGCAAAACTTATAGACAGAAAAGTACTTGCTGACTCTGCAAAAGCATCTCATATTCTTAGAACAGTTGAGGGAGGTAATCCAGATCAGTTAGCTATGGCAACCAAGTATATAGACAGTCTAAAAACTGCAATCAAGTCTGGTTCAGTATCGTTTGCAGAAGCAGCTAGAAACAACAGTCAAGATCCTGGCTCTGCAGCACAAGACGGAGATCTTGGACAGTTTGCTCCAGGTTCCATGGTACCTCAGTTCAATGACGCTGTGTTTAACGGCAAAGAAGGAGATATTCACGTAGTTACTACTCAGTTTGGCGTACACTTAATCAAAGTTGCTAAACTTACCTACAAAACCAATGAACTCAAATATAAGTTGGCTTATCTTGCAAAATCAATCATACCGTCTGAAAAAACTCAAAATGCTATTCTTGATAAAGTAATGGCAGGATTAGAAAACACTAAAAAAATAGATGATCTCCAAAAATTATCTATCGATGGTGTAAAGCTAGAAATAGTAGGTTCTATCAAAAAAAATGATTTCACTTTCGGTAATCTTGGTGGAGGACAAACCTCTAGAGATATCATCAGATGGGCTTATGACGCACAGACTAAAGTGGGTGACGTATCAGCTACAGCATATACTTATACGGACGAAAACAACTACGTGGATAGCAAATACGCGGTAGTAGGTCTTAAGTCAATAGACAAGCCCGGTCTAGCAACTGTAGAGTCGTTAAGGTCAACGATCGAGCCATTAGTAAGAGCTGAAAAGAAAGCTGAAATGATCAAATCCAAAATGGGAAATAGTGATCTTGCCTCAGTTGCTGCTTCTTTTGGTTTAGAGTCCTCATTAGCTAACAATATTTCTTTTGGTAGAGCTATCATGCCTGATGGATCATCAGAGCCTATAGTAATAGCTAAGACATTTAAACTTGCTCCAGGGACAAAATCTGAACCTATAGTAGGTAAAGCTGGCGTTTATGTAGTTAAGTTAAACTCGATTACCCCAAGTTCAACAGATGGCATTGCTCAGCAAAAGGCTTCAATTCTAAATATCTACCGAAGCCAAGTCAATGCACAACTTATGGAAGCACTCAAAAAATCTTATAAAATAGAAGACAACAGATCTACTTATTTCTAGTAGATAATACTATATAATAGTCGATATGTTTAGTACATAATAAAGCATTGCCTGACATAGGTAATGCTTTTTTTTATTTAATGAAGGACTCAAACCTATATATATAGCAGTAATCATTTTTAGAAAAAAGAAAAATATGTACTTAAACTCAATATTTTTTATTAAATCCTTTGATAATTTACAAACTTAGACTTATTTTTGTGCCATGAATAATAATCAGTCATCTTGTACATATTTTTATTACTGGCACTTCTTGGACTCCAAAAGGTGACTGGCTGATACTGTATAGATGATATAATAATAAAATCAAGGAGCTCTGTTACCAAAATAGGCTCCTTTTTTTATGCCCAAAACTTAAAATCCACCATGACTTATACACTGACCTTATCTATTAATTAAATAATGGCTTCCAAATATACTTTAATGCATAACTTCCTAAGTCTAAAATCGATAAACAGATGATCATAACCGCAGCTGACCGCCTCCATGGAGTAGAGACTTACTACTTTGCTAAAAAACTAGCGGAGATAGAAGCAATGAATCAGTCTGGTGGTGATCAAGTCATCAATCTCGGCGTGGGCAGTCCCGACATTAATCCGCCTGACGAAGTTGTGCAGCAATTGACCACTTCAGTCATGGCAACTCACGCACACAGGTACCAACCTTATGATGGCATACGACCACTACGCACCGCCATCAGTGATTGGTACATGCGTGTTTTTGATGCAGATATACTTCCAGATGGGGAGGTCTTGCCACTCATAGGCTCTAAAGAAGGAGTGTTGCACATCAGTATGGCTTTCCTTAATCCAGGTGATGAAGTATTGATTCCTAATCCTGGTTATCCATCATATCGTACATGTACGCAGTTAGCAGGAGGTACGCCAATAGATATGCCATTGTTGGAAGTAAATAACTGGAAACCTGATCTAGACGAATTAGAAAAAAAAGATTTGAGTAAAGTCAAAATGATGTGGATCAACTATCCCAATATGCCTACCGGTGCAAAGGCTGATTTAGACCTTTTTGATCGGTTAGTCCTGTTTGCACAGAAGCACAAGATACTTGTATGTCACGACAACCCTTATTGTCTTACGCTCAATCCTAAGCCGATAAGTATTTTTAACGCAAAGGATGCCAAAAATTGCTGTCTGGAACTTATTTCATTTAGCAAATCCTACAATATGTCAGGCTGGAGAATAGGTGCAGTAATCGGTTCGTCAACGTATTTAAAAAACATAATGACCTTCAAAAGCAATATGGACTCCGGTATGTTCCGTCCTATTCAAGAGGCAGCCATCGTAGCCCTTGGTCTGGGAAGTCAATGGACAAAAGGTCTTGATGCTCAATACAGTAAACGAAAAATCATTGCAGCACAGATATATGATCTTCTATGTATGCACTATCAATTGGATACAGCTGGTCTGTTTCTGTGGGGAAAAATCAAGAATGGCGACCCCAAAGATGGAGAAACCCTAAGCAATGAGTTGCTCCATCATACACGAGTGTTCATCACACCAGGCCATGTATTCGGTACGCAAGGCGAAGCATATCTAAGAATCTCTTTGTGTAGTGATGAAGCGACCTTAAATCTAGCTTTGAAGCGAATATCAATCTACAAATCATCGATAAATATCTCTGTATGAATATAACCATCATAGGACTAGGACTTATAGGTGGCTCCGTTGCCCTCGATCTGGCTCATCAGCTGGAGACAAAAGTATATGGATACGATAATAATCCCAATCATGCGCAGGAAGCGATACGTCTCGGACTTATAACAGAGATTATCTCTGAAAACCAAATCTATGCATGCTCGGACGTTATCATCATAGCGACTCCTGTAGATCAAATCACCAACATGCTCCCTTCCATACTTGATAAGATCAAATCAACTACTGTCGTCATAGACCTTGGATCTACCAAAGTAAACATAACAAAAGCTGTAGCTAATCACCCGAATCGCGGCCAATTTGTAGCCGCTCACCCACTAGCTGGTACTGAGTTTTCAGGTCCTGGGGCAGCTACAAAAGGACTCTTTGAAGGCAAAAAGAACATAATTTGTGATGCTGAACATGCTAAACCAGAGGCAGTGAATTTAGCTTTGCGCATTTTTAAAAGCCTAGGTCTAAAAACGATATTTATGACATCTACTGATCACGACAAGCATCTCGCCTATGTATCTCATCTCTCCCATATCAGCTCGTTTGTGCTAGGGCTGACTGTACTAGAGATCGAAAAAGACGAGAAAAACATTTTTAATTTAGCAGGTTCAGGATTCGAAAGCACCGTCAGACTTGCCAAAAGCAATCCTAAGACGTGGTCACCAATATTCGATAATAACAAAGACAATTTACTAGAAGCAATAGATAATTACATCCTCCAATTAAACGAGTTCAGAACTGCCATAAAAATGGACAATCTCAACCTTTTGGAAGAAAAAATGTATAAAGCTAATGCGATTATTCAAATATTAAAAGAAAAATAAAGCATTTTATGGCAATCACATGGTTAAATAATAATGACAGACCTGTATTAATCGCAGGTCCTTGTAGCGCCGAGACAGAAGAGCAAGTACTCCAAACAGCTACTAGACTTTTCAGAACAGGAAAAGTTGATGTGCTACGTGCAGGTATATGGAAACCTCGCACGCGACCTGATGCGTTTGAAGGTGTAGGCACTAAAGGTCTGCCGTGGCTTCAGAAAGCAAAAGAACTCACTGGACTGCCCGTCGCTGTAGAAGTAGCAAAAGCATCGCATGTAGAGTTATGCCTAGAGTTTGGTATCGACATACTTTGGATAGGAGCCCGAACTACTGTCAATCCTTTTGCAGTTCAAGAGATCGCAGACGCACTCAAAGGGGTAGATATCCCTGTGCTAGTCAAAAATCCTATCAACCCTGACCTAGCATTATGGCTTGGTGGGGTAGAACGATTACAGAAATCAGGCCTGACCAAAATAGGAGCGATTCATAGAGGATTCTCCTCAGCTGGTGAGAAGATATATCGCAATCGTCCGCAATGGCAGATTGCCATAGATTTCAAAACCGAAATGCCAGACATCCCCATGATCAACGACCCGAGCCATATATGCGGTCGTAGGGATATGCTACAGGCTGTAGCCCAAAAAGCTATGGATCTAAATTTCGATGGGTTAATGATCGAATCACACACCAACCCTGATGCAGCATGGAGTGACGCAGCACAACAAATAACACCTGAAGTCTATGGTCAGTTGATCTCCGAACTTGTACTGCGTACCATCGATCATCCTACTGACCTTGCTCAAAACACAAAATTAGAGCGTCTCCGTAAGCAGATAGACATGATAGATGAAGAAATACTAAGTATCCTAGCTTCTCGTATGAAAATAGCTCGCGAAATAGGACAATACAAAAAAGACCACAACATGACAATACTCCAGTCAAATAGATGGAAAAACGTTTTGGACAAGTACCTTGAACTAGGCAATCAACATGGATTAAGTGATGAGTTTATATCAAAAATCATCAAATCCATCCATGACGAAAGTATAGAGCAACAAGGCAAAGTGATGTCTTAAAAATACAAAAGCGCAAAACTAAGCTTGATTAACTGAGAAGTGATTTAATAACGTATGTTAAAATGAGTTGTAAATGATTGGTTTTCAAAATGAAGCTATTTCTGAAATTCGTAGCCAAAACTATGGATAGATAAAAGCTAAAATATTGAAAACTAATGACATGCTAATAAATTAACTTTATATTTTTAAATAACTTCTCAGTTTTGCAGTTTATAGCATATCTGATATACTAAGAAGCTTTGTGATATAAATAAGCTTGTCGATCTACTACTTTAAGGTCATAGTATATTCTGCGACAGCCTTGATCTGCTTAAGGTCTAAGATTTTACTAAACGGCGTCATCATACCTTTACCATTGCTGATGATGGCTATGCGTTCATTGAGATCCATAGTTGAGACCGTTAAGTCTTTGGAGCCGTTGGCGCCTAGTTTACCATCATTGCCGTGGCATAAGGCACAACTTTGCTTAAATATTTTAGCTCCATCCACCTTTGTTTCAGTAGATGTATTGGCCGCTGCCAGTTCGTTTTTGCTATTTGCATTGCCACATCCTACTGTGAAAGATACTATCCAAAATGCAATTATCCATATTTTCATATCACTATTATTATGTCTTGTTAGATTTATCGACAAAAATAATACTTAGTTGATAGAACTTGGTAATAAACCACAATTATTTTTAAATAAGCTCTGTTAACTCAGTATCTTGCCATTAACTTTCTAATCATAGCTATCCAGTTATTTATTCATTCTGTCTCTTCGTCTTTCTTTGATATTAGAAATTACCTCTTCTTTAAAATCTTGCTCTACCCTGAAAAGCATGGCAATCTTGGTAACGGGAATTGCTGACTTGAGTTTAGTGATGTACTTCTTTTGGAGATCTATTTCTTTAGATTTAGCATCGAGGACACTGTACAAAAAGTCTTCGGCTTCTTTCTCTGTCATATTTTCTTTTTGAGTGCGATCTACAGATTTTTTGATAGCTTTGCGCTCACCCTGAAATGTATTGTAAATAGGCCAAAACTTCTGAGCTTCTATCTCAGTCAAGCTTAGATTATCGGTGATGAAGGCTATTTTGTGTGATTCTACTTTGTCTCTCATTTTGTTTCTTTGGCTATAGCCAAAATTAGAAATGGTCAATAAAAGTAAAGTGAAAGTGAAAGTGAAAAAATATTTCAACTTGTCTTTTTGGTTAGAATAAGTAATTGTCATGGATTTGTGAATATATTATATTTAAAAACTAATAATAAGCATTTATTACTATTGGTATTGGCGATAAGCCGCTACGTCTGACAGCTCTATGATTAAAAATCGATTTCTGAATCAAAAAGGTCGTAGGCTTCAGCCTTTTTAAGACTTTCGTTAAACTGCATCGTGGATATATCTAGGTCTGCCTCTGTAATTAGGCCTTGATCGATCATCGTATTGAGGTCAAAATCATCTATATTTTCGAGTACATAGTCGAGGTATTCGGTTTTTTGAATAGCAACTGTCTCGGTTACATCTGGTTTAGAGACGGTATTCGTTGCGGTACCTACTATTATTATGCCAGCAATAAATGCCGCTGCATACTTCCATAGCTTTGTAGCTGATGATGAACTTTTTCCCCAATGTATATCATAAACTTTGGCTTCACTTTGTGAGACTTTGTCCATGATGGTATCTTCTAGATTATCAAAATAATCGTTCAATTTCTGATTTACATGATGACTATCTGCTTGGGTGAACTTTGCCACGTCAACAAGTTGCTGCTCTAGCTTCTTAAAGTATCCAACGGGAACTGCGGTTAAATCAGGCTTCTGAAGTGAAGCCAAAATCGGTGCTTCCTGCTTTAGTTCCTTATGTATATTACTATATTTGTTGTTCATATTATTATTGAATTGATTTCAGTTTGTTAAACTGCATTTCTGAGTTTTTCTTCTATTTTTTTTACCGCATGATGATATGAAGCTTTCAGTGCTCCCTCAGATGTATCCGTCACCTCTGCCATATCTGCGTACGACATCTCATCATAATATCTGAGATTGAAAACCAGTTTTTGCTTCTCTGGTAGTAACCCTATAGCGCTCACTAATATATCATTGATGTCATCTGCACTTAGGTCACGTTGGTTGTGCATATATCCTGCGACATCCCTACTATCGTCAGCGTCTAGACTATCAGTAGCTCTTCTGTTTTTGATTTTGATAAAAGTCAAGGTTTCGTTGGTGACTATACGATAGATCCAAGTGTATAAGCTAGATGTCTCTCTGAATCCATCGATACCTCTAAAAATCTTGACAAAGGTATTCTGCAAGATATCATCCGTATCTTCGTGATCGTTCACCATACGTCTGATATGATGATAAAGTTTCACTTTATATTTAGAGATCAGCAACCTGAAACCTGCGTCTCGCTGTCGTTCGTCTCTAAGTTTCAAGAGTATTTCGTCATCATCTAATATAATCATTTAATGCTTTTAATCTACTTTATAGACTTACGTCAAAGTCAAAAGTTTAACTTTGTAGATATATTTTTTAATTTCATGGTAGAGTTTTGAACAATTAAAGTGATTTTTAATGGATAGCGGATCTTTCAGACCTCGTTTTCGTTTTTGCGATAAGCAAAATACTATGATCGAAAAACTCAAATTGCATTATTTCCAGCTTTTGTTGCGAAATGGGTTATATAATATCAACAACCAAAGATAAATACTATAACACATATCCAATATAGGAAACCAAAGTGCCAGTTTTGTGGTTTCTAATAATCTGTAAAACTTATGCTGTAGCAATATTTGAACGCTCCACTTTAATACTACTATTGATAAGATTACAACGAGATCAACTTGGCCAGTTAGGAACAAAGCAAGTATCATCGGCAACCACAATAGGTGAGCTATACCAAACCCACCTAGCAGCAGCTGATGGTACCAGCGATAATGTATCGAAGTGGTGATATGTCTGGTTTTTTGCCTTATAAAAGCTTCAAAAGTGGATGCTGCTTTCGAATACACAAAACTATTTTTGTCCATATTTACAACTGTATTAGCGCTATCAGCAGCGGCACTGACCGTCAAGTCGTCGTCACCTGAGCTTATGTGCCCATGAGACTCGAAACCATGGATGCGACTATAATAATCTTTCTTGTACATGAGGTTGCGCCCTACCCCCATGTAGGGAATACCTAACACCGCATAACTCACATACTGGACTGCCGTCATGACATTTTCGTATCTAGCAAATAGGTTGACAAACCCACTATTAGTACTAAAAGGTGCTACACCCAACACTATCTCGACACCATCTCTAGACAGCATACTAGCCATCATAGAGTCGATCCATTGCAGACTCGCTGGCTCACAGTCTGCATCTGTAAATAGCAGATATGAGGCATCGGCATGAGCAATTGCGAGGGTCAGTGCATTTTTTTTGCCTGGCTCGGAGTCATTGCGAAGCAGCAGCAGCCTATCATCGCTGATATGTGAGGCGATATCATAACTGTTATCTGTGCTGTGGTCATCTATGGCAATCACCTCGTAGTCCGGATAGTTCTGGCCTAGGACAGCCCTCAGCGTGTGATGTATTGAGTTTTCTTCATTTTTGAAAGCAACTATAACTATTACCTTTGGGAATGTAGATAGAGCCACTACGCTTGGACTACTACAGACCATTGCTGAAGACCACCAAAACAATAACCAAAAAGCTATAATAATCGTAGATAAGATGATGACAAGATAAAATATAACCATTTCTGTTTGTGATACTTTCTGAAGCGTAAAAGTAGTGCTAATTAATAACTTATACCAATGGGGTTTATACAATAGTCCAAAATAAAGAAATATATTTTTTATTTAGTCGATTCACAAAATACTTGTATAGTGTTCACCTATGGAAGTATTTTTTGAAGAAGAACCAGTAAAAAATCTTGCGTTCTTTGGATTATATTGCAAATGCTATTGGTATTATGTCCAGCTGTAGTAAAAATAAGCATAAATATCATCCGTCAAATGAACCAAAGTACTACAACGAAGTGTTTAAACTAAATAATCAAATCATCAAAAACTTATAATATGGAAAACCCAGCTTTTGTAACCTTAACATCATACTCAGATCACATCGTGGCTGATATAACAATCGCAGCACTTCACCACGCTGGTATAGAAACTTTTATACTCAAAGAAAGTCATAGTATGTTTCCCGCAGAAAATACCGAAATCAAAGTAAAAGAGAGCGATCTCGAAAAAGCACAAGCCGTGTTAGCAACCCTTACAGTTTAGAAGTTTTATAACAAAAAATAGTAGCGTGTTTTCAGATTATTTAGACTTAGGTTGGGATCACATTTTGGATTTGCAAGGGTACGACCACATTTTGTTTGTGATAGCGATGTGTGCACTATATGCGCCAAGCCAATGGAAAAAAATAGCACTTTTAGTTACTGCTTTTACAGTGGGTCATAGTTTGACCTTGGCAATGTCAGCGCTAGATTTGGTAGCTATATCTTCAGATTTAGTAGAGTTTCTGATTCCCATCACGATATTAGCCACAGCATTCTATAATATCAGAGTGGCGTGGACAGACCAGCTTTTTAGCCACGGTGGTACAGTAGGATATATGATCACGCTATTCTTCGGGCTGATACATGGACTAGGGTTTTCGTCCTACTTCAAAGCTATCCTAGGTCAGGAGGAAGATATTTTGATGCCCTTGTTTGCGTTTAATATAGGTGTAGAAGTCGGACAGTTGGTCATCGTCAGTATTTATATAATCATCTCGCTAATTGCCCTTAACCTTTTGGCTATCAAGCAGAAATGGTGGACAATCTTGCTGTCTCTAATAGCTGCGATTATCTCTACTTGGCTCGCTTATGACAAGTTACTTGCTTTTTTTCCTAATGAACCTTTAGGTTAACCCAATAAAAATGTAAGTGCTCTCAAGTCGTAGGCTTCTATAGCACCATCAGCGTGCTGTAACTCTAGCAGTCCATCCTTAGTTATACCTAAGATCAAAGCAGAAAATACATTTTCATCTAAGTCTTTATACTGAGCCCATTCGTTGATTTTGTATAGACGCTCCAGATATTTTGCGTTAAGCATGACCAGTTCTGACCTCAGCAGGGCCAAGTAATAGTACTCTAGATAGTCTGAAAGCTTATTTTTTACCTCGAGGATATCAATCGTTTTGCCTAGTATTGTGGACATCGAAGTAGGATTAGGTAGTTCGGTTGGAAATTCAGTTTCGTTAACATTGAGTCCTATACCGATGATCGTAGCGCGCAACTGCTCTCCTCTCCAAGTGTTTTGGGTTAGAGTACCAGCGATTTTTTGATTACCTACATAGACGTCATTCGGCCACTTGATGCGTGGTTGGATACCATAACTGGACAACAAATCATAGACGGCTAGGCTGCTGACGATATTAATAAAAAACTGGTTTTCGCTTTTTACATTTACAGGATACAAAACATACGAAATCAAGAGATTAAGACAGGGTGAACTGTGCCAATATCTGCCAATTTGTCCTTTGCCTCCTGTCTGAAAGTCCGCTATTATACAAGTACCTTCGATTGGAGTACTTTTTGATAGAGTACTAGTAAGAAAAGTATTTGTAGAATCAATTTCTGCGAAGTGTATAGAGTTTTTGCCTACGAAAGAAGCTTTATATACCTCCATGCTATTGTTTTTGCTTATATTTGTGCTTTTAAAAAGTAGTTCGTATCAAAGAGCTATAAAAAACAACAAAATTAATCAAATTTTAGATATTGAAAAGTAAATCAGTCAAAACCACGAAAGCCACCTTAGATAAAATAAAATCTACCGAGCCTCTTAACTACCTTATCATTGATGCCATTCAGGATATCAAAGGTAAAAACATCATGAAACTCGACCTAAAACACCTCAATGACGCACCTACCAATTGTTTTATAATATGTGAAGGTGACTCTACTGTACAGGTAAAAGCTATAGCAGACAACATAAGCAGAAGGCTAAAAACTGAAATGAATATTCATCCCAGCCACGTCGAGGGCGTGGATGGATCAAAATGGGTACTGGTAGATTACTTTGATACAGTAGTACATGTGTTTTATCCGGAAACAAGGGCTTTTTATGAGTTAGAGGAGCTGTGGGGAGATGCTAAAGTAACCCAATATGAAGATGTATAGCAAATTAGCTTTTTGTAAATATATATAAATCTTAACTAGTTATTTGAGCGATTGCTAAAACTAGTTGCTTGTTAATGTGTTAGTTTACGTGATCTATATGTACAGTCTAAGGTGCTAATAATTTAGCACTAGGCAAACTTTAGGTTTTTTATTAATAAGATAAAAATATTAATGGACAATAATTCAAGTCAAAATAACGACCAAAAACCAAACCCAAATAAATTTAACATGAATTCTTACTGGATTTATGGTATAATTTTACTAGGAATCTTGGCAGTAAACTTCTATGTATCACTCAGTGGTCAAGTAGATTCTATCGACTACAACACTTTTGAGGATAAGGTAAAAAATAATGAAGTAGAAAAAGTAGAAATCATTAACAAAGAGTTTGTGAATATCTATATTCGCAAAGAGGTAATCGATGCTAAATATCCGAAACTTAAAGAAAATAAGCTTTATGGATACAATCCTCACTTCACTATGCGTATAGGTGATATAGGTAATTTTGAAAAAAACTTACAAACGCTTAAAGCAGATGGGTTTCCTATCAAATATACTTTAAAACAAGAAACCAATTATTTTGCACAGATATTTATGTGGATACTTCCCTTTCTATTATTGATAGGATTGTGGCTGTTTATCATGCGTAAAGTAGGAGGAGGAGCTGGTGGTGCTGGTGGTCAACTCTTCAATATCGGTAAGTCAAAAGCAACATTGTTTGACCAAAACGCTAAAGTAAACGTTACATTTGCTGATGTTGCAGGACTAAACGAAGCAAAAGTTGAGGTAATGGAGGTCGTGGACTTCCTTAAAAATCCAAAAAAATATACAGCCCTCGGTGGCAAAATCCCAAAAGGTGTACTACTCGTAGGCCCTCCAGGAACAGGTAAAACCTTGCTAGCAAAAGCGGTAGCTGGAGAAGCAGGTGTGCCTTTCTTTAGTATCAGTGGATCAGATTTCGTAGAGATGTTTGTGGGTGTAGGTGCATCGAGAGTGCGTGATCTATTTAAGCAAGCTAGAGAGAAGGCTCCATGTATCGTCTTTATAGATGAGATAGATGCGATAGGTAGAGCAAGAGGAAAAAATGCTATGCAAGGCGGTAATGATGAAAGAGAAAACACGCTCAACCAACTACTTGTAGAAATGGATGGTTTCTCTACAGACAAAGGTGTCATCCTGATGGCTGCGACCAATAGACCTGATATCTTAGACTCGGCGCTATTAAGACCAGGAAGATTTGATAGACAGATTGGTATAGATCCACCTGATTTGCTAGGCAGAGAGGAGATATTCAGAGTACACTTGAGATCTATCAAAATAGGTCCAGATGTAATTGCTAGTGTACTGTCCGAAATGACGCCAGGTTTTGCAGGTGCTGATATCGCCAATATATGCAACGAAGCAGCCTTGATAGCAGCTCGTAGAAACAAAACCGAAGTCGATCTAGATGATTTTAACTATGCACTTGACAGAGTCATAGGTGGACTAGAAAAGAAAAATAAATTGATATCTCCTAAAGAGAAAGAAATCATTGCTTTCCATGAAGCAGGTCATGCGATCTGTGGTTGGTTCCTCGAACACGCTAGTCCACTGGTCAAAGTAACTATCGTACCGCGGGGTATGGGTACACTAGGATATGCACAATACCTACCCAAGGATGAATACATCATACGCACCGAGCAGTTGCTAGATCGTATGTGTATGACACTAGGGGGCAGAGCCGCAGAGAAAATAGTTTTTAACAAAATCTCTACAGGCGCACAAAACGACCTAGATCAAGTAACCAAAATGGCCTACGGTATGGTGACTGTCTATGGTATGAATAAAACGGTGGGCAATGTATCTTATCATGCGATGTCTCAAGACCAATTTAACAAACCATACTCTAACGAAACTGCCAAAATGATCGACGAAGAGATACGTGAAGTCATCGAGGAGCAATACCTTAGGGCTCAAGAATTGCTTACTACTAAAAGACATGAACTCAACCTACTAGCTCAGATGCTACTAGAAAAAGAGGTACTTCTAAAGTCAGATGTAGAGCGATTGATAGGTGTTAGACCTTTGCCTATAGATGAGCTTGCACCACCAAATGTAATGTAAGACATTTATAACTGACAATGGAGAATTGAAAATTCAGAATTGAAATTCTGTCAGATATTTCCAAAATTAGAAATAATAATTAGCATAAAAAAAGAGCGTAAATCATCACTGATTTACGCTCTTTTTAGTTCGATAAATAAGGATAACATATCTAGTGTTAAATAAATATATTATAGTTAATACCGATGGTATATCAAAATATAGTCCAGCTAGTATAACTCTTATTGAAGATCTTTTAGATACATTCTAAATCCGTTGCCGTGAATGTTTTCGATTTCGATATTTTTATCTTTAGCGAGGTATTTACGGATTTTGGTTATAAACACATCCATGCTTCTAGCCGTAAAATAGTTATCATCTTCCCATATTTTGGTTAATGCCTCTGAGCGCTGTAGCACATCATTGATCCTGAAACAAAAAAGTCTAAGCAACTGTGCTTCTTTGGGAGAGAGTTTATCTTTAGTACCGTCTGGCTTGTAGGTGAGGATACGAAGCGCATAATCAAAGTGATAATCACTGATCACAAACTCTCTTTGATCCTCTTGGCTCACTTCTTTTTCACTAGATCGACGCATTACTGCCTTCACTCTAAAGAGCAACTCCTCACTATTGAATGGTTTAGTGATATAGTCATCAGCACCGAGTTTAAAACCTTCTAGCACATCTTCTTTGAGTGTTTTTGCCGTAAGGAAAATAATAGGAGTCATCTTATCAAGCACTCTGATTTCGTTGGCCATGGTGAAGCCATCTTTTTTTGGCATCATGACATCGCTGATGCAAAGATCAAAAGTATCTTTCTTAAATGCCTCTAGACCAAGCTCGCCATCTGTAGCCAGCGTAACTTCATAATCATGCATCTCTAGGTAAGACTTAAGTACATCACCAAAGTTCTGATCGTCTTCTACTAATAATATTTTATTTGCCATGTTTTTTTAAAAATTTAAACTTTATACATCTCAAACGAAAAATATCCACAAATTGTTTGTTTTTAGCTTATAATGCTTGATTTCTTTTTGCATTTGTACTTCTGGTAGGTAAAAAGAATGAGAAAGTGCTGCCTTTTCCAAACTCTGATTTTACACTCACTCTACCTTCATGCGCCTCTACGATAGCTTTTACATAGCTCAAGCCTAGCCCAAAACCTTTTACATTATGCAAATTGCCTGTGTGAACCCTGTAAAATTTTTCAAAAATATGTTTTAAGGACTCCCTGCTCATCCCTATACCGTTGTCATGTATAGCAATGTCTATACCGTCTTTTACAGTCTTGGTGGTGATGAGGATTTGCGGATTCTCTGGTGTATATTTTTCAGCATTGTCCAGTAGGTTATTGATGATATTAGAGATATGTGTGGGATCACAAGAGATTACGCTTGGGTCAGCTTCTAGATTCATAGAGATATGACCACCTTTAGCTTGTACCTTGAGCTCCGCATTGATGACTGCATCACTAACTAAATCATTTATATCTACTGACATATACTTGAGCGTAGCATCTTCTTTCTCTATCTGAGCCATCTGTAATACTTTTTCTACTTGGGAGAGCATGCGACTGTTTTCTTGTTTTATGATCCCTATAAATCGTTTTACTTTGTCTGTGTTGCTGAGTATAGAGGGGCTCAATATACTATCAGATGCTAGTGATATGGTAGCTATAGGCGTCTTGAACTCATGTGTCATATTGTTGATAAAGTCAGTTTTCATTTCTGAAACTTTCTTTTGTCTTAGAATGACATAAACTGTATAAGAAAAACAAATCAATATCAATGCTGTGAAAATTATCGAACTTATTAATATAGGCATTACACTAGACCAAATGAAACGTTTTTTGGTAGGGAAAAACAGGTTTATGTGTCCAGGATCCGTGATTGCATCTGCAAATAATGGTATTACAAATTCTGCTTTATAAAGTGGATTCATAGCGGCTACATTGCTAGACTTTGTGGTATCACCGATGACTGCACTATAACTACCGTTCTCTATAATATATGCTTTCTCTTGAATAGAATATACGCCGTATTCGTAGTTGAGATCTATGCCCTGAATGAGCAATTCTTTCTTAAGATATATATCTAAATTCTTGATATCAATGGATTCTAAGAGGTTTTCACCACTGAAATAATAAGATTTGTAGTCTAGGTCTCTGATGCTATTGTTTTGACGTAAGTCACTTACTTTTATATCCTTAGTAATGATTTTACCGATGTTACTACCAGGAGTTAGCAATTCTTTGCTCTCATAATATCTTGATTCAGCATCTATCTTTAGGCGTTCTTTGACATTATTGAGTGCAATACGAACTTTGTCATTAAAGTTTTTTTCGTCCAATGTCACAGACTTCTGTATCCAAAACAACTGGATCATACCCACGCCAAAAAGCCCCAAAGTCATAATAATAATGATTGTCCAAATCGCTCTTTTACTCATTACAAACCTAGTATAAATTTTATAAATCATTGAATTAGAAATGCAAATATAAGCTAAATAATACTAATCATTCGTTATTATAATCATAAACAATGTAATGCAAGCCTTTCGCTATATCTAATGATACCTATACTTCTGCCCCTTAGTATCGTCAACTATTGCACAAGGTCTTAAACTTTTAAATTCCAATTCTCTCTAAAAATCAAATAAATCGTACTTTTGTGTTTCTAAAATTATCAGTTATTGGCATTTGTGCCTTGTCAACTAGTGTCTAAAAACATCGATTATCTCAAAGCATCTAATAAATATAAGCTTAACTTTTGATAACGGCCTGCGCTTCATCAGTATGATCGTAGTATCTATTGTATATCTCTCGTGTGCAAGTACTGGATCTGGATTTAAGCTAAAAAAAGACGTACTTCCACCAGTTTTAGATACGATTAAGTCAACTAAAAATTATCAAGTAAACTATAAACCTCAACTGCTCACTTTTTATTTTGATGAGTTCGTAGAGGTCAAGGATCCTCTAAAACAAGTGATCGTTTCTCCACCACTGGTTTATCTTCCCGAGGTCAAAAACAGAGGAAAGAAAGTAACTTTTAAGTTTAATGATAAAGAAATACTCAAGGACGACCTGACCTACACGATTAATTTTGGTGAAGCTATTGTTGATTTTCATGAAGGCAATAAATTAGCTAATTTTAATTTTGTGTTTGCCACAGGATCAGTGATAGATAGTATGTCCATAAGTGGAAGTGTCACCGATGTACTTACTCAAAAACCTACCAAAGATATGGTGATGATGCTCTATGATAAAGTAACTTATGACTCCATCGTAGCCAAAGAAAAGCCCTACTACTTCTGTAAAGTGAATGAAAAAGGTGATTTTGTGTTTACTAATATCAAAAGTGGAACTTACCTGCTTTTTGCGTTAAAGGACGAAAACCTTAACTATATCTACGATTTACCTAACGAGAAAATAGGTTTTCTGGACGAATTAGTAGATTTAGATACGATAGACATCAAAGGTCTAAAAATTGTCACATCACTGCCCACGCCTTCTTACAAAATACTGTCAAAAGACACTAAGACTTACGGAATAGTAACACTAAAAACCAATGCTCCAACACCACCTAACTACTTCTTATCTCTACCCGATAGCATACGACTAGTAACCGAAGAAGTCGTAACTTTTAACAATGAAGTACCACAGTACACCACCAACCTATACTATGAATCTGCGCTCGATTCATTTCAAATCACCTCTGTCAAAGATACCATAATAGTCAAACCAAAAAATAAGGATGACTTCTTAAAAAAATCGAAGTTCAAACAAATCGCATCTAACGCCAGTCAAACATTGACAGCAAAAGACAGTGTAACGATAGGCTTTAATTTTCCCATCAAGAGCATAAATTTTCAAGGATTCAACCTTAAAGATGGAATAGGTGATATAGATGACGCAAAATATAGCATATCTGAAGATAAAAAATCACTAATAATCAAATACGCTTGGGAGGCAGGCGAGACCTATAACTTAAACGTAGATAGCGCAGCTATAAGTAGCATATATGGTCTAGTGAATGATTCATTTCCGTTAAAATTTAGTATCCTAGAATCAGAAAAACTTGCCGCTCTAAAGCTAGTCACCACAGAACTAGACAGTACACAACAGTATATATTTAGCGTATTGAGAGAAAACTCTATCGTAACAAAGGTCATCATTTCAGGTCAAAAAACGTATGAAATCGAGTTAAACAATGTCATACCCGCCAGATATGATCTAGAAATAACCGAAGATACCAATCGCGATGGACAATGGTCCCCAGGTAATTATTGGCAAAAGTTTCAGCCAGAAACCACCAAGCTCATTCGTGGTGACAAAATAAGAGAAAACTGGGAAACCATACTCAATATCTCATGGCGCAGTGGCAGCGTCTCACGTCCAGATGAACCTTCTCAGAATAAAGATGGTTTAGATACCAAACCACCACAAAATAAAAAATGATATTCAGGTCCGAAAATTTAGTCAAAATGTATGGTCAACGCCAGGTGGTGAAGTCCATATCCATAGATGTCAATCAAGGAGAGATCGTGGGACTCTTAGGGCCTAATGGTGCTGGAAAAACTACCACGTTCTATATGATGGTGGGCTTCGTTAGGCCTACGACGGGCAAAGTCTATCTAGATAACCAAGAGATCACCAATGATGCTATGTACAAACGTGCGCAGAAAGGTATCGGTTATCTGCCTCAAGAACCCAGTGTGTTTAGAAAACTATCTGTAGAGGACAATATCTTAGCTGTGCTAGAAATGAGCAACAGAAGCAAAGAAGAACAGCGCGAAAAACTAGAATCGCTAATCGGCGAGTTTAGACTAGACAAAGTCCGTAAAAACATCGGAGATTCGCTATCTGGAGGCGAGCGCAGGCGGACTGAGATAGCACGTTCGCTAGCTTCAGACCCTAAGTTTATACTGCTAGACGAGCCCTTTGCGGGAATAGATCCGATAGCAGTGGAGGATATACAATTCATCGTGTCTAAGCTGAAAACCAAAAACATCGGAATTCTCATCACGGATCATAACGTACAAGAGACATTGTCTATCACAGATCGTGCGTACTTGATGTTTGAAGGCAATATACTCAAAGCAGGAACCGCTGAGGAACTCGCTGCTGATGAAGTAGTACGAAGAGTATATCTAGGTAAAAACTTCGAACTGAAACGCAAAAACCTTGACCTCCATGAGATGTAGTTTGGTATTAATTATTCTTATCGGACTGTATAGCTGTGATGACAAGTCCAAGCAGTTGACTCCAGAAGAAAGATACACAGTAGATACACTTTATCAGAATGATCTGGTCAAACAAAGGACATTAATAGACACACTTTGTGCTACTAGGCGCGACTCTATCTTTGGGTCGGCTTCAGACAGTCTATATAAACAGAACATAAGCGAGATTGAAGAATTATTTATGATTAAAAAATAAAACCTTCAGCTTATGAAAACATTTATCACTATCAAAAAGAAAGTGAGTTCAGTTTTGGTTATATGTTTACTGATCTCAATGATTGCTTGTGAAGAAAAAATCATACTTACCATAAACAATCCAAAAATTAAATCCGAGCTCATCAATAGGCAGAAAATATTTCGTGACGCACAGCTTGCCAAATGCCGACTGGATGTCATCGAAAGCGCTCAAAACTATGTAGATAGTCTAATCAGTACTGAAAGTGTCTTTAGAATCAACGACTCCATCGTTTTTCCGGAAAAGCCCATTAAACCACAATCTCTAGGACCTATCACAATCAATGACACACTTAGAGCTAAGCCAATATTTAAGAAATAGAGGTTGTCCCTAAATTTTTTGGACTATAGTCTCCTACAAAAGAAGAAAATACAGTTATGTTTGCAAAATAGCAGACTTTGCTGTTTCATTTACTGCATACCCTGAATATACCATCGATTATATCCCAAAAAATGAAGTACGTCTTCTTGCCTCTGAGCGAAATACCACCAAAAACACTAGGCTAAGCACAATAAAACAGATTGAAAACAAATCTAATAGTCGATCGTAAAATACATATAAAAATAAGTATCCTAGGCGACATAACACACAAAAAATAAATTAAAATAATATCTGCTTATTCTAAATATTAAAAAAAGTATTATCTTTCGCATTCTAAAAGATAAAAGTAGGTTTATGATGATGTTAAAGAAAAGTTTTTTTATAGGAATAATATTGATTTTGGCCACTATGACGCAGGCTCAAGATATACACTATTCACTATATCAATTCACACCGATAGATGTAAATCCTGCTAATGCAGGTTCGTTTTCGGGCTCTTATAGAGTGAATGCAATATATTCTGATAAAGATCCGGGATTTTTTGAAAAAAGAAACAACTTCAGAACCGTTTCAGTATCTGTAGATGCACCAATAATCAGAGGATTTAGAAAGCAAGACTGGGTAGGAGCAGGAATTAAATCAGATGTTTTTGCACGATCAGGATCCTATTTTGAAAGCCCTGGTGTACTCGCTGATAGAAGTCTAACGAACTGGACGAACTATGCACTAACCTTAGCTTACCACTTATCGTTAGACAAAAAACAAACTAATATATTGACTCTTGGTGGACAAATGAATAGCGGAAATATAGCTTTTAATTCTAGTGCTAATCTTGGTACTAGAGTTCAGTTATTGGGTCTAAATGATCTCGATGTACAGCAGTTTGTAACCCTTGCACAAGGTGACCCAGGAGGTGCAGATGCAACCGATAGACCTATGATAAGGATAACAAATAGAGATGTGAACGCAGGATTATTGTTTAATGCAAAACGCAAAAGCTCAGATCTAAGGATTGGATTTGCGGTAGAAGGCATTCTTAGGCCTAACAGAAGTGTCAACAATGCTACTAGAATCGAAAGGAAATATATCGGTATAAACTTCCATGGTGCGTATGAAGTAGCGCTCAATAAAAGGGTGAATCTTACTCCAGGTTTTTATTACTACCAACTAGGGCCTGCGAATGCGCTCAATGTAAACTCACACGTATCCTACCTGTTAGATCCCGAAAAAACTACCCGCGTAAGCGCAGGCTTAGGAATGCGGAATCTCAGAGATGCCATGCTATTTTTAGGAGCAGAGTACAAAGACTTTAGGTTTGGGTTTGCTTATGACTATAACTTATCTACCAAAGCAATTGCGTCAGGTGGTCTAGGCGGTTTTGAATTAGCAGTTGGTTACCTAGGTAAAATATATAGAAAACCTAAAGTAAAACCTGTCATCTTCTGTCCTAGTTTATAATCATCAGAAGCAGTCAATAATTTTCACCTATTCAAGCAACTATTCAATACCTAAGTATGTCAACCAATAAATTTTATATACTTCTTTCATTTGTGTTTTTATCTTTAGCAGTATCTGCACAACCTGTGGCTGTTAGTAGCTATGAAACCATGCTCAAAACAGCTGATGAAGCAGCCAAAAACAATGACTATGTCAATGCTATAGAGTGGTTTGAGAAGGCCTATAAAGAATCAAAAGATCAAAATCTACAAGTAGCAATAGCAGATATGTATATGCTACTCAGAGACTACCCTCATGCAGAAAGAATCTATGAACGTGTCATCAAAAAAGATAGAAATGAGAATTTTTTTGATATAAAACTAGATTTTGCGCGTGCGCTCAAGTATCAGGGCAATTACAAGCAAGCATTAGATGAGTTTAATAACTTTGCGCTCACCACCGAAAGTGATTCCCTCAGAAAAGAAGCAAAAATAGAAATGAAGGGAATCATCGACCTCGAAAAATATCCCGAAAACATAGAAGCTGCTGTATATTTTGCAAATGAGTTTGTCAACTCCCCATCTGCCGAGGCTTCACCAGCTTTTTACGAAGATGGAAGTCTATATTTTGCAAGTCTTAACACTAAACTACCCGTCGTACTTGATGGTGAAGAAGGTGAATACCACACTAAAATATATACCACTTCCAAAGATCCAAAGGGAGAATATCTCAAGGCAAGTCCGCTTGACGAAAGCATCAATAGACTTCAGTTCCATACGAGTGGAAACTCATTCTCCGCTGATGGAAAAAGAATGTATTTCACTAGAGCTAAACTCCTAAATAATGGAATAGCAACCTCAGAGATCTATGTATCTCAACGCAACGGTGACAAGTGGGCACCACCTAATGCCATAGATGCGCTCAACAACGAATATCGATCTAGACACCCTTATGAAGGAGAACTATTCGGTAACAAAGTACTATACTATGTATCGGACATGCCAGGAGGACAAGGTGGTTATGATCTATACTACTCTACTATCTCAGGAGATACTTATGGTACACCTGTTAATCTAGGACCGATCATAAACACCACAAAAACAGAAGAGTATCCATTCTTTAAGGACGGTACGCTATATTTCAGCTCAAATGGTCAGCCTGGTATGGGAGGCAAAGATATTTTTTACTCTACGTGGAATGGCACCAACTGGGCTACACCTACCAATATGGGTTATAACTATAATAGTTCGTATGATGACACTGCGCTCAGGTTTAATCAGAGTGGCAATGCAGCAGCATTAGTCTCTAATAGGATTCATAAGGACAAAAAGAAATTTAAAAATACCTCTACTTGTTGTGATGATATCTACCTCGTACAAATCAGAGATATCGTAGTGGACATTCAGTTTACAATAGAGGGTAACAAAGGTCTTTTAGAAGGTGCAACTGCTGAGCTACTCGAGGGATTAAAATATAGCAGTGTAGATAGTAAGACCAACTTTTTATCCAACAAGTTTAACTTCTTGTTAGACCCTGACAAAACATACAAGGTTTATATCACTCGTGAAGGTTACTATCCAGATTCCATTATGTTTAATACCAATGGGATTTTTGATGACTATTCATTCAAAAAAAATGTAGTCCTTAAACCTAAACCAATAGAAGAAGATACAGATACGTACAGTATGAACGAGCCTATCAGACTCAATAACATATATTATGATTATGAGTCTGATAAAATTTTGGCTGATGCCGAAAAAGATCTCGATTACTTGCGAGAGCTAATGGAGCAGTATCCAGATATGATTATAGAATTGTCATCTCATACCGATAGTAGAGGAGAGTCTAAGTACAACCAACAACTGTCTCAAAGAAGAGCAGAATCAGCAAAAAAGTGGTTAATGAATGAAGGTATAACTGCGCAGAGAGTCAAAACAGTAGGATATGGTGAATCTATATTGCTCAATAGATGTAAAAATGGGGTCAGATGCTCTGAGGATGAACATAGAATAAATAGAAGAACAGAATTTAAAATCATAGCTGGCCCACAAACCATACAAATCAAAAAATCAAGATTGAAAGGGAGTGGTAAAGGTTAATTGAAGTTAATAAAATAGCACATTTTAAAAAAAAAGGGAAGATCCGCAAGATCTTCCCTTTTTTGAATTTCGCCAGTCACACACATAAGTAGCCAGGCGGACAAATAGTCAGGGTTAAGTCTAAGTTAATTTTGTATTTAGTAAAACAAATAATTGAGATAACCGTTATAATCTCATCAGTCAATATCATTCATTAGGAAATAAAGTCAGTGATTATTTTTCAAAAAAAATTGAACTAATAAATTGAATTTCTTATCTATCATTTTACTTTTTTTTTACGGCATTCATCCTATGTATGTCAATGTTGTTTCGTCATCTAATGTATCTGACCAAGAGCTAATGATAGAGGCTGTCAATAAAATTCGTGCGACGGGCTGTAAATGTGGGTCAAAGTATATGATACCCGTAGGCAAAGTACAGTGGAATAATGAACTATACAAAAGTGCAATGGAACAAGCAAAAGAGATGCATAATTTTAATTTTTTTGCACATTACTCTGTCGACGGTTTAAACATTGGACAAAGATTAGAAAAGGTCGGTTATAATTGGGAAGTAGCAGGCGAAAATCTAGGTGAAGGCCAGATTTCATTTTATGAAGTATTGGCTGACTGGATGAAAAGCGAATCTCACTGCAAAATGGTCATGCATCCCAAAGTAAATGAAATGGCTATAGCAAAATTTAATAAATACTGGGTTCAGCATTTTGGAAAAAAACTCAATGCGTCTAACTAGAAATATTTACTATCTACTGCTCTGATTGTCTCGTACTCGTATCCAATATTAAATAATGGATCGCCAAGTGACACTACACTTGCATTGTTATGTCCAAAAATATGACCTGTATATGTCGATATAATCTGAGTGCTCTTGCTAGCAAAAGGATCTTTTATTTCTGCTAGTAGCTCACCAGCTTGCACAAAGTCCCCTGATCGTCTCTGCCATATAAAAATACCTGGTGTAGAAGCTCTGATCCATGTATCTTTTTTTATCCACACTTTGTCTTGTGGAGCGTGGATACTAAGATGTTTTGCGTCACCTATCATATTTCCAAGCTGAACAAGTACATTTTTGATGGAAGAAATACCACTTTCTATAGCCAACTTATCCAAGCGGATAGACTCACCTCCCTCAAAAACTACTGCAGTGACACCCATGTCAGTTGCGGCCTTTCTGAAAGAGCTTGCTATTAATGGCTGTTCGATTATATACTTTACATCAAAACATTCTGCTAACAGCTTTGCTTGAGGGTTTGACTTATTGAACCTGACTTGAGGATAATTATATCTAGCATCACCACCGGTATGAAAATCCAATGCAAAGTCCACAAAGGGCAATATTTTTTTTGTCAGTATCCTAGCCACTCGCGAAGCCAACGAACCATTGAGATGACCTGGAAAAGAACGGTTAACATCCTTGCCATCCGTAACATCTCTACTAAAATTTATAAATCCAAACACGTTCAACAATGGTATTATGACCACTGACCCTGCTACTACTTTTGAAGATATATCATCCTCTATCGTGCGTCTGACTATCTCTATTCCATTGATCTCATTGCCATGAACACCCCCCAATATTAAGACAGATGGTCCAGGTACACCAGTATGCCATACGTAGGCAAATACGTTGATCCTATTGCCAGAAGCTAGTTTGCCCGCATTGATTTTTAGTACCTCCAGCGACTTGATAGGGATGAGCTGTCCATCGATGATGAGTGGCTGAGTAGGATCAATTTTGGATGATGTAAATATAGACACTTGATGATATTATGATTAAAAAATGTTTAAAGCGCAGACTTCTCTATAAAAGTAATAATCTTGCCCGAGATATCGACCTTAGTAGTTCCTTCTATTCCTTCGAGTCCTGGAGAAGCATTGACCTCTAACACTAGTGGACCAGCGTCGGTGATCAACATATCTACACCAGATATATTAAGACCTAGTATCTTTGTAGCCTTAAGTGCAACTTCCTCTTGTTGTGCAGTCAGCTTTACTAACTCTGATGTAGCTCCACGATGGAGATTTGATCTAAAATCACCAGCTCTTGCTTGTCGTTTCATGGCACCTACTACCTCTCCACCCACTACAAGCGCTCGTATATCTGCCCCTTTGGCTTCCTTTATAAATTTCTGTAGGATAACTTTTTCCTTTGTGACATGAAAGGCTTCAAGGATAGACTCAGCATTGGTTTTGTTTTCGGCCAGTATCACTCCCATGCCTTGCGTACCAGAGATGAGCTTGATGATGACAGGATATTCTCCCATCTGCTCCAGTAGATAAGGCATGGTATATTGATTACTACAATAGATGGTTTTAGGCACAGCTATCCCCTGGCTTTCGAGTATCTGTAGGCAGCTCAGTTTGTCTCTAGCCTTGAGTAATGGGTCGGAACCCAAAGTAGTAAATATACCTTGACTTTCAAACTGTCTTATCACAGCCGCCCCATACGAAGTAGCCGTAGAGCCTATGCGTGGTATGATGGCATCTACGCGATTGACCGGTTGATTATTAAAAAGTATCTTTGATTGAGCATTTTCTATAATAAGGTCACACATCATGTGGTCAATCACACGCACGTAATGATTGCGTTTTCTAGCAGCTATTACTAGACTGTCAGTACTATAAAGCGAAGCATTTCTAGAAAGTATAATTATATTCATCTAACGGTAAAAAATTTATAAACAACCTAATAATCATCTAAGGCTATAAAGTAAAAAAAGCCGAATAAAAGCCTAAAATAAACTATTAGAACAGCAAATATTAAACTTAACATCAAAATTAATTATAATTTTTGTGGTTTGATTATAAATCTGATTATTTTGAGACTTATTTATGATTTAACAAGTGAATTCAAGGTTTTTTAAGTTTTGAGCTAACATTTATACAATAATTATTGATACTTAATTAACATAAACCTTAATGGCAAACCAACATCCACTGAACGACAAAAAGACTATCAATGCGTGGGCTCTTTTTGATTGGGCCAATTCTGCTTATGCGTTAGTGATATCTACTGCTGTATTTCCTATATACTTTATCAAATACACCCCAGATATTATCACACTTGGTCCGATGACATTTACCAACAGTGCATTATACACTTTTGCAGTTACCTTTTCATATATCATTATTGCGAGTTTATCGCCATTGTTATCAGGGATTGCGGACTTTACGGGCAGGAGAAAATTTTTTCTTTCGATGTTTACTTTAATAGGTTCGCTTTCTTGTATTTCGTTGTATTTTTTTGCAGGTATTCCGCAGTTGTGGTTGGGTACTTCATCTTTCATATTGGCCACCATTGGCTTTGCTGGTAGTTTAGTTTTTTATGATTCCTATCTGCCCTTGATTGCTTCAGAAGACCAATACAACCGCGTCAGTGCTAAGGGTTTCATCTACGGATACATAGGGAGTGTGATACTTTTGATCACTATCCTGACCATGATACAGCGCCCCGAATGGTTCTATATCACAGAATGGTGGTCTGTCAAAGACGGCCAGCTAGCTTCTAGGGTTGGATTCGTTTTGGTGGGATTATGGTGGCTTGGTTTTTCACAATATACATTCAGAAACTTGCCCAAAGATGTTTATCAAAAGTTCACAGGCAACATGATAAGCCAAGGATATCGAGAGATCAAAAATGCTTACCGTAAAGTCAAAAAAGAAACTAACCTAAAGCGATTTCTCCTAGCTTTCTTTTGTTATAGTGCTGGTGTACAAACGCTGATCTATCTTGCCACAGTATTTGCCGAAAAAGAGTTAGATTTTAGTACAGGTGAATTGATCGGTATCGTACTACTACTCCAGTTAGTAGCTATAGGGGGTGCTTACTTGTTTTCGGCCATAGGCAATAAGAAAGGCAATAAGTTTTCGCTATTGTTGATGATTACGATATGGTTTCTGATCTGTGTAGCTGCATACTTTACACATACAAAAGGTGTTTTCTATATCATTGCCATCAGTGTAGGTATGGTTATGGGTGGCATACAGGCACTATCTAGGGCTAGTTACTCTATGCTATTGCCAGAAAAAGATCACGATTCAACTTCTTACTTTAGTTTTTATGACGTAGTATATAAGCTATCGATCGTGGGAGGAACCTTGCTATTCGGAATCGTAGATAACCTCACACACAGTATGCGCAACTCTGTGCTGGTACTGGCAGTATTATTTATGTTGGGTTTTTACTTCATGACCAGAACTGAAATAAACCCAAAAAGTAAAACTGTTTGAAGTAGTTAGGTTTACTCCAAATATCAATGAGTAAAAATGTGGATTTCTTTAAAAAAAATAGTCTTTAGGTTAGCTATTTAAATTAAAAAATAGAAAAATATCCATGTTTCGCAAAAAATTATACAATATAAATAATTTTAGACGTAAATTTGCGTTATGCTGTTCTAAACAAACTAAAAACACATTTAATATTTTTTTAATATGAAGAACTTTAATTTTTTATTTTCACTACTTCTACTGTCTCTAATTTTCCTTACGTCAGCAATAGGACAGCAGAAACATAGCAACGATTGGGTCAACCCTTCTAAAACCTACTTCAAAATAAAAGTGGCACAAGACGGTATATATAAAGTCACTTTTGAGGAGCTCAAAAAAGCAGGCTTAGAGGTGCAAAATATCAAAGGCTCGGATTTAAAAATGATAAATTATGGAATAGAGCAGACGCTTTATGTAAGTAGCAATAACTTTGGTGATGGGCAGTATTTAACTTTCTATGGCGAAAAGAACAGAATAGGTCTTGATTCACTTTTATATGACAATCCTAGTAGAGACTTGCTGAACCCTGATTACTCTTTTGTAACGGATACCAATGCCTATTTCCTCACTATATCACCAGAAACCAATAATAAAAGATTTATACTCACCTCTCCAGATTACCTAAACAATACGTTGGCGCCATTTCCCTATTACTTGCATACAGAAAAAAAGATTTTTACGGATGCACCGTACAAAATGAATATCGGAGAATGGCAATTTTCGAGCTTTGAGGCAGGCGAAGGGTACTCAAGTCAATATTTTAGACAATCCAAAACCAGTCTAGACGCTAATAATATTTATAGAAACGGTCCAGGGGCTAAACTTTCGTTCAGGTATGGTCAGAATGGTCTTTCCACTCGAGTGGAATACAAATTGAACGGAATGAAACTGGGTGAGCAATTTTCGGTAACGAGGACAACTTCACAAGGAATTTTTGATATCAATATCAATGACTTAAAAGGAAATAATGAGCTAGAGCTTTTTAGTATTTTTGGAACAGATGATAGACATCGGTTAGCTAATGCAGAACTTATATATCCACGAACATTTGACTTTAACAACAGATCTTCGTTCAGCTTCATACTTCCGTCAGATACAGAAAAAAGATTGCTAGAGATTACTAATTTTAAAAATGAAGCTGGTTCGCCTATCTATTTATATGACTTTAGACAAGGAGTTAGATACAGTACATTGATCAAAGATGGTAAACTGCTAGCTATAGTCAACCCCACTAGTGGAGAATCAAAATACCTAATGGTGAGTGACGGAAGTGGACAAAATAGTGTATCTGGTATAAGTAAATTTGAGCCAAAACCATTTACAGATAACGGCCAAGACTATATAATCATAAGTACAAAAGCATTTGACACAGGCAATCAAAAACCTACTATCGACTATGCTAACTACAGGTCTAGCACTATAGGAGGAAGTTACAAAACCCAAATAATAGATATCGAGGATATTTACAACCATTTTGGATACGGTATAGATAGACACTTTATGAGTATCAAACTATTTGCTAAATACATGAAAGATAAATGGTCAAGTGCAAAATTTGTATTTATCATAGGTAAAGGAATAGAATACCCGTTTATGCGTGCCACCAATGATGTAACCAACCTAAGTAATAAGTCGTTTTTTGTTCCTACTTTTGGTTATCCCGGCGCAGACAACCTGTTGTTTTCAGAAGGCAACTTTCCAGATCCTTATTTTGCAGTGGGTAGGTTAGCGGCTACCTCAGTCACTGAAATATCCGAATACTTAGATAAGATAAAAGCCTATGATAAAGCAAGAGAGCTACCCCAAACTATAGAGGATAGGTATTGGATGAAAAGATATATTCATCTGGGTGGTGGATCTATAAGAGCCAATGTAGATGACCATACTCCTATACGAATAGGTTTAGAAAACATGGCTAATATCATTAGTAATAATAGAACAGGTGCAGAGGTTTTTGCATTCTCAAAGACAAGTACTGATGCCGTTCAGTCTATAAAGATAGATGATATCAAAAGGCTAATCAATACTGGGGTAAACATGATTACATTTTTTGGTCACTCAGCGCCTGGAACTTGGGACTTTAATATAGAAGATCCGTCTAGGTTTGAGAATTTTGGTAAATATCCTTTGGTACTCTCTATGGGATGTTACTCAGGCAATGTACATACCTCGTCCAAAGGTCTTAGCGAAAGATATGTTATTGTCAAAGATAAAGGTGCAATTGCATTTCTTGGCTCTACTGGTACTGGATTCATAGGCCAATTGTCTAGTTATGGCAGAGAGTTTTATTCCTTAATAGGTGATACATATTATGGGCAACCAATAGGGTTGATGACGCAAGATATAAATAAAAAATATAGAGATAAGACCTCAGCCGAAAGTGCTTTTTTCCAACAACAGACACTCCATGGAGATCCTGCAATCAGATTGTATGCACCAGAGAGTCCAGATTATATACTAGACTATAATTCTATCAAAATAGATCCTTCGACGCCTAACAGTTCAACTGAAGAGATCAAAGTTAAATACGATATTGTTAACATAGGTGAAAACAAAAACGACTCACTCACCATAAATTTTTTACATAAAATACCGAGTGGCAAAATTTCAGACTCTATCTCAGTAATTATCCCATCACCTAATAACCGCAAAATGCACGGATTCACCATCAAAGGACAAGGTATCAGCGGTCTTGGAAGAAACTTAATTTTAGGCAAGATAGACCCTAAAGAAACGTACATAGAAAAGCCACTACCAGATGCTAAAATCAACAATACTCTTGGGGATGGATTTCCCTTTTTTATATATGACAACTCAGCCTTTCCAGTTTATCCAAAAGAATTTGGTATAGTCAACAGTGAGGCGAACTTCATACTCAAATCTTCTACTAGTAATGCCGCATTAGGTAGGTTTAGGTACCATTATGAGCTAGACACAACAGCACTTTTTAATAGTCCTATCCTTAACAAAGCAACTATAGAAGCGCTAGGTGGTGTGATCGAATGGACACCAACTATTCCCAAAATCAATAATAAAGTATATTATTGGAGAGTGATCTCTGATACTACAGCAACGATTCGTACTGATTGGCAGGGCTCCTCATTTATATACCTGCCTGGTAGTGAAGAAGGATGGAATCAAAGCCACTATTTTCAGTACTTGAAGAATGATTTTAAAACATTAATATTGAATAAAAATAGAAATCTAATTTTTGGCAATGCTGAACAAGTTATAAGGTTGAGAAACAAGCTGTATGAGGTGAGTGACTTACCAGGTTACTTTAACAATTTCACATTACTGCGCTCAGTATTTACAGCGTGGGAATTTATGCGTTCGGGAATTGGTATAGTTGTTAACTCAAAAGTAGGTAGTTTTTTTCCTCTGCCTAATCCAGTCGGAGGTATATTAGGATCAACAAATTTATCAGGGAGGTCCTTAAATATTTTTCCTTTCTATACGGATAGCTTTGAAGAAAGAAAGAAGCTTATTGAGTTCATAGAGACCCAAATCAAAGAAGAATATTATATTAGTCTGTTTACTATTATACCAAACAAAAATGCAGACCTTAAGGTAGAAGATTGGGCAGCTGATTCACTAATTTTAGGAAAAAATATATTCACGGTATTAGAAAAGTTTGGGGCAACTAAGGTTAGGGATTTACAAAAATATGGTTCAGTACCTTATTTATTTCAAGCACACAATGGCGAAGAAGGTGTTAAAGGAGAAGAAATAGCTACTACTCAAGATGATATAGTAGATATCAATACCATTCTAAATTCGCAAACCACAAGTGGTTACCTGTCATCGACCGTAATTGGGCCTGCTGCCTCATGGAAAGAGTACGATGTTAAGTTTTCAAAAATTAATATTGGAGTAGATACCGTTTTTTCGAATATTTATGGATTAAGAAAAAATGGTTCAGATACATTAATATATAGCAATGTAACTGATAGGAAAATACTTGATATAGATCACCAAGAATTTCCTCGTTTAAAGATAGAAACTTATTTTGCAGATGCCGTTGATAAAACGCCTGCGCAGCTTGATTTCTGGAGAGTAATTTATACCCCTTTGCCCGAAGCTGCGCTCAATGCTAATAAAAATTATGTATTTGTAAGTGATACGCTACAAGAAGGCGAGCAGTTATCAATGACCGTAGGAATAGACAATATTAATAAATTGCCGATGGATAGCCTGCTTGTGAAATTTACTGTAGTGAATAGTAAAAATGAACAAGTTAATAGTTTCAAAAGAATCAGCCCACTTACCGCAGAAGGAACAGGGGAGATAAAGTTTAATTATAACACAAAAGGACAGATAGGTAATAATCAACTCATTGTAGAGATGAATCCTGATAAAGACCAAGCAGAGGCTATTCATGCCAATAACTACTTCATCAAGCCATTTGTAGTCAAAAAAGATGATGAAAACCCATTACTTAATGTATATTTTGATGGTGTACAGATTATGGATGGAGACATTGTCTCGCCCAAACCCGATATTAAAGTAACTCTTCAAGACGATAATTCATTTTTATTAATAAACGACCCCAAGCTCTTTGAAGTACAGTTGGATACAGGAAACAACCGTTTTGTCACTATTCCTTATAACGACCCAAGATTAAAATTTACACCATCAACTAAGTCAGGTGAATCTGCTTTTATAAACTTCTCGCCTAGCCTAAAAACCGGTGAATATAAATTGCGAGTACAAGGTAGTGACCTTTCAGGCAATGCTTCGGCAGTCAATGAGAAATCCATTAACTTCAGAGTTATAGAAAAACAAACTATAAGTAACGTCCTCAACTACCCTAACCCATTCTCTACCTCTACTCAATTCATATTTACACTCACAGGAGAAGTAGTACCTGATATGATGTCCATTACCATCATGACTGTGACTGGTAAGGTCGTAAGAGAGATTACCAAGGAACAGCTAGGTTCACTACACATAGGTGTCAATAGAACTGAATATAAATGGGACGGTACGGATGAGTATGGTTCTAAGTTGGGGAATGGTGTCTATCTATATAAAGTCAATACACGCAAAGCTGATGGTGCAGAATATGATGCTTACCAAAACAAGAAGGTGGACGGGTTTTTTGAGAAAGGTTTTGGAAAACTAGTTATCATGCGGTAGGTACCACAATTTATTTTAGATCTTGTCCTACCAACAGCATTTCTCTGCAGCCGGTTAGAGACCGAAAGGATATGGCATCGTAGCCAGAGGCTACCACGAGCGACATCAGGAAAGACTTTGACAAACGAAATACTGCGTTGTCCATAGTCTTCAGACTTTAGGACCTTTATCTTTCGGTCTTCAGACCGATGCGAAGCGTGGTATACTCTACATTTCTCTGCAGCCGGTCAGAGACCGTAAGATACATTGCGTCAAAGTCTGAAGACTTTTACAAACGAAATACTATGTTGTCCAAAGTCTTCAGACTTTAGGACTTCTATCTTTCGGTCTTCAGACCGATAATTAAATGGATATAATTTAATGAACATGGGATATAATATAGAAAATCAAAATGAAATACATTTCCTTACTATTACTGTTGTAGGTTGGGTAGATATATTTTCTCGTCAAATACATAAAGATACTTTAATCCGAAGCATGAAATACTGCATAGATAATAAAGGTTTAATAGTTTACGGATATGTGATTATGACCAACCACATCCATTGCATTTGGCAAGCCAGAAATGGTAATCTTTCGGATATTATTCGTGATTATAAAAAATATACTTCTTCAGAAATTATTAAAAATATTAACTCTAAAGAAGAAAGCAGAAGTGAGTGGCTTAGAGTTGTATTTGAATACCACGCCAGAAATAATAATAACAATAGTATCAATCAAGTGTGGCAAAATGGCAACCATCCGATAGAATTATATTCTCCTAAGTTCTTTAGCCAAAAACTAGATTATATCCACTTAAATCCTGTAAGGTCTGGATGGGTAAATAAACCAGAAGATTACATTTACAGCAGCGCCTCAAATTATCTAAATAATACTGGGTTGATTGACGTAACCTTATTGGATATACCTTTATCAGATGTGGGATATATACACTAGCATTTTTTTGAAGCTGGTCAGAGACCTACGTTGTCCAAAGTCTTCAGACTTTAGGACCTTTATCTTTCGGTCTTCAGACCGATGCGAAGCGTGGTATATTCTACATTTACCTGCAGCCGGTCAGAGACCTACGTTGTCCGAAGTCTTCAGACTTTAGGACCTCTATCTTTCGGTCTTCAGACCGATGCGAAGCGTGGTATATTCTACATTTACCTGCAGCCGGTCATAGACCGTAAGATACATTACGTCAAAGTCTAAAGACTTTTACAAACGAAATGCTATGATCTCCAAAGTCTTCAGACTTTAGGACCTCTATCTTTCGGTCTTCAGACCGAAGCGAAGCGTTATATATTCTACATTTACCTGAAGCCGGTCAGAGACCGTAAGATACATTACGTCAAAGTCTGAAGACTTTTACAAACAAAATGCTATGTTCTCCAAAGTCTATTGACTTTAGGAACTTTATCTTTCGGTCTTCAGACCGATGCGAAGCGTGGTATATTCTATATTTACCTGCAGCCGGTCATAGACCGTAAGATACATTACGTCAAAGTCTGAAGACTTTTACAAACAAAATGCTAGATTGTCCAAAGTCTTCAGACTTTAGGACCTCTATCTTTCGGTCTTCAGACCGATGCGAAGCGTTATATATTCTACATTTACCTACAGCCGGTCAGAGACCGTAAGATACATTACGTCAAAGTCTAAAGACTTTTACAAACAAAATGCTATGTTGTCCAAAGTCTTCAGACTTTAGGACCTCTATCTTTCGGTCTTCAGACCGATGCGAAGCGTGATATATTCTACATTTACCTACAGCTGGTCAGAGACCGTAAGATACAATACGTCAAAGTCTGAAGACTTTTACAAACGAAACGCTACGTTCTCCAAAGTCTATTGACTTTAGGACCTCTATCTTTCGGTCTTCAAACCGATACGAAGCGTGGTATATTCTACATTTCTCTGCAGCCGGTCAGAGACCGTAAGATACATTACGTCAAAGTCTAAAAACTTTTACAAACGAAATAATACGTTGTCCAAAGTCTTCAGACTTTAGGACCTCTATCTTTCGGTCTTCAGACCGAAGCGAAGCGTTATATATTCTACATTTACCTGAAGCCGGTCAGAGACAGAAAGATACATTACGTCAAAGTCTGAAGACTTTTATAAACGAAATAATACGTTGTCCAAAGTCTTCAGACTTTAGGACCTTTATCTTTCGGTCTTCAGACCGATGCGAAGCGTGATATATTCTACATTTATCTGAAGCCGGTCAGAGACCTATGTTGTCCAAAGTCTTCAGACTTTAGGACCTCTATCTTTCGGTCTTCAGACCGATACGAAGCGTGGTATATTCTACATTTCTCTAAAGCTGGTCAGAGACAGTAAAGATATGTCATCGTAACCAAAGGCTACGACGAACATCAAACTTTAGCAATAAGTGAAATAAAAAACATACCTTTGTGAATACCATTTATAAAAAAAAATATTGTCAACAGAAATCATTATAAAACCAAAATCAGTTTTTACCTTAGGGTGGAAAGAACTTTGGCAATATCGTGAATTGCTTTACTTTTTTACTTGGAAAGAGATAAAAGTAAGGTACAAACAAGCCACTCTAGGTATATTATGGACACTGTTACAGCCGTTGGCAATGATGACGATATTTGTGCTTTTACTTTCTGAAGGTTTGGGGATCAAAACCGGACAAATACCAGCTCCTATCTATTATTTAAGTGGTTTATTGATTTGGAATCTATTTAATCATGGCGTTACTCATGCGTCACAATCAATGGTTAGCAACGCCAATATCATCAAAAAAATATACTTTCCCCGATTGGTCATACCTATTTCTGCAGTACTTACTTCATCATTTGATTTTTTGATCAGCCTATTGCTTTTTTTTGGTCTTCTATTGTATTATTCAGTTATGTTAAACTTTGACATTACTTGGCTAAATCTTGGCTTAAGTATTTTAGTTGGTTATTTGATTGCAGTATTTACCTCTTTTAGTCTGGGCACTTTTTTATCAGCTATCAATGTAAAATATAGAGATGTGAGGTATGTTCTACCCTTCTTAATACAGACTTTGTTTTTTATTACACCTGTGATGTACGATACCTCGATCATTCGACAACCATGGATCAAAAGCGTCATCGAACTCAACCCGCTTAATTTTGCCATTGAACTCATACGATTAAACATCACTAATTCAGCTGATTTTATATGGCCTGACCTATCGGTTTGGGTACCAATCGTTATGTTTTTACTTTATGCAGTTGCTATATATACCTTTAGAAAGACGGAAGCTTATTTTGCCGATATAGTTTGATGTGTGTAGTCCGAAGTATTAGACAGGCATAAGTTGAAAACTTGGATTAGTGCTGGGTTTCATATACGATTCGTCTGCAACCGGCCACAGGCCGAAAGAATATAGCATCGTAGCCACCAGGCTACAACGAACGTGGACGAGCTACGATGGACGAAAAGCTTTGTGGATTCGTGGAAATTTTATATCTTTGTCTTATCGATAATTGTTCCTTCGTTTATACCACTGTAAAGTAGGCCCTTAACTCGAACTCTCGTTTTATAATTTATAATAGTTTTTCTAAATTCTACATTAAAAATGAAACCGATGATCGAAGTTAATCACCTCTGGAAAGAATACCACAAAGGCATAGACCGGAGGTATAAAAGCCTACGCGATACTTTGGTAGGTATGCCAGGAAGATTGTTTGGAGCGCAAAAAGAAAAATTTTGGGCGCTGGAAGATTTAGATTTTAAGGTTGCAGAAGGAGAAATAGTAGGAATAATTGGGCCCAATGGTGCAGGAAAATCTACTCTACTTAAAATATTGTCACGTATAACACCACCTACTAAAGGTGAAGTTATTTTGAAAGGAAGAGTAGCTAGTATGCTTGAAGTGGGTACCGGTTTTCATCCAGAATTAACAGGTAGAGAAAATATCTTTTTTAATGGATCTATATTAGGTATGAAATATCATGAAGTCAAAGACCAATTTGATGAGATTGTAGATTTCTCAGGCGTAGAGTCGTATATAGACACCCCCCTAAAGCATTTCTCTAGTGGCATGCAGCTGAGACTAGCATTTGCTGTAGCCGCTCACCTAGAGTCAGAGATTTTATTGATAGATGAAGTATTAGCCGTCGGAGATGCATCCTTTCAAAAGAAGTGTATAGGTAAGATGGAAGAAATGGGAAAGTCTCAGGGTAGAACTATACTTATGGTAAGCCATGATATGAGCCAAATGATGCAGCTATGTAATCGTGGGATTTTATTACAGCAAGGCACAATAAAGAGTATAGGAACAATGGCTGATACAGTTAATTATTATTTAAACGAAACCAAAGCAAATGATTCAGACTTATCCACCTACGATTGTGAATCACTTAAGATCAATAGTGCTACCTTCAATGGTATAGATTATCCCGCAATAGACGAACCTCATATTAATTTAGGTGAACCTATAATTATAAGTTTTGAATATCAAACAAAAATAGATATTGACAACCTCTCTATTGCTATAGATTTAAGGAGCGCTTATGGAGAACTATATGCACATCTATCTAATGAGGACGATGGGTATCAACTATTTAATATAGCTCAAAATACGAATAATACTATTACTATAACTACTGATAAAATATGGTTTGCGCCAGGAAGATACTTTGTTAGTTTATGGATAGGTCGTCATCATACCTATACGCTTATGAGGTTAGAAAACTTATTTAGCTTCTCCGTATTAAAAGGTAATATAAGTCAGCGTATGGGCAATGTACCAAAGCATTCAAAAACTTATTTACACACTCAATGGACATAAAATGAATTTAAAATATTATGTCAAAGTAGTTATTAATAATTTTTTCGCTGATAAAAGTCTAATAACTGTAACCTCAAATTTAGAATGGAATGACTTATTAAAACTTTATTCTATAAAAAGTATTAAAAGTATAGATGAAGTAGTTTTCTTAAGTTACTACAAAGCTAATATTCCTCGAGATATTCTCAAGGCTCAAAAAGATGTATTTAATTATTTTAAGCTAAATATAATCCAACTTCAAAGTGAGCTATCTCATGGTGATTTTCTTAATAATACCATCCCAAAATATCTCGATAAAAAACTTATTGTTTGTTTTGACATTGACTGTGTGCCTTTAAGTAAAAACGCCATTATTAGTATAATTAAAGATATTGATGATGAAAATACCCTTGCCGGTGCTATACAAACCGCCAATCACAAACAGAATGGAGAGAATATTTATGTAGGCCCATTCTTTATGGGTTTTAGTACAAAGCTATACCAAGCATTAAAACCAATTAACTTTAATGCTGATGAAAACCATGATGTAGGTGGTCAGTTTACTAAGAAATGTAGAGAAAATAATAAAAATATAAAATATTGGTACCCTACTCATGTAGAATTACCAAAATGGAAACTATATCCAAATGGATACTTCGGAATAGGAACAACCTATAATGGTTTGGTTTTTCATAATTTTGAGATTCGTATCAACGCTGGTTATTCTTTTAAGCGCATATGCAAATCTATTACTAAAGGAAAATTCCAATAGCTTATGATACTTTCCATCATCATTTGTACCTATAATCGAGCAAGGTTGCTTGAAAAGTGCCTACATTCGTTGGTTGAACAGATGGTCGAGGGTATCGAGGTAATTGTGGTTGACAACAATTCTACAGATAATACCAAACAAATTGTAAAAATTTTTCAAGGACAAATTAATAATCTTGTATATCAATTAGAGCCTAAGATTGGATTAAGTCATGCAAGAAATGCGGGGTATAAAGTTGCTGAAGGAGAATGGGTCTTATATTTAGATGATGATGCCTTTGCTTTTGATGATATGGTACAGCGCGCGCTTTATCTTTGTCATCTTAATCAATACGATTGTATCGGTGGAATGTATTATGGATATTTTGAAGAGGAGCGCCCTAAGTGGATTGATAAAGATTTTGGCACAAAAAAGCTCTTTTCTAATGAACTAAAACCATGTCCGTTTGATGTTCCACATGGAGGTATAGTTATCTATAGAAAGTCTATAATAATTAACTTACAAGGATTTAATTCAAGTTTTGGAATGATAGCAAACAAATTAGGTTATGGTGATGAGATTGAACTCCAACAAAGAATTGAACAAAAAGGAGGCAAAATTGCTTTTGACCCCTATCTAAAAATATTACACCTTGTCAAGTCGTCAAGATTGAATATTAAAAGCATATTACTTGCCTCTTATGCATTAGGAAAAGGCCATAAATTTAGGTCAGGACTAAGTTTTTATCAACGATTAATTAAGACAATATTTTCTATAATCGCTATACCGACAATAAAACTTCCTAAAAACTTATGGAAACTAATAATTATAAAAACCTATTACCGGCAAAACTTAGTTATTGATACATTTAATGGCGCACTTTACCATTGTGGCCGTCTTTAACCTTCAACATTAGTACAGTTTTTATTGTCAAGATTGGATGGGTTATGATGTACCCTAGTGAGTTAGTAATTTCTTTAAAATAATTTAATTTGATTTTTCTTAAAAACAATTTTAATATTAAAAATTGAACTATAATAATTCTAGATTTTAATAGATTTACAATATTTCTATCCAAATTATTGATACTTAATAAATCCTCAAATACTTTAATTTTAAGTACCATTCTTTCTATATTTTTACCTTTCGATAACTCACTATTTGAGTTATAATTATTGAGGAAACCGAATTCTTCTACTTGATAAAATCCACTTAAACTATGCATAATACTAAAAATAAAATGAAAATCTTGAGCTACAAAATAATTTTCAATAAACTTAAATTCACCTATAACTTCTCTCTCAAAACAATAAGACCCAAACCCATTAAAATTTCTACAAATAGCCTCTAAAGCACTCCAAGTTGGGTCTGGAAATGGAAGGGGAATGCGCTCGTTCATTTTGACAAGGTAGGTGCCGACTCTGAAGACTTTATAGCTAGGATTAGCCAAGATAGCTTCATAGTGCAACGATAAAAAGTTAGGTAAATATTCATCATCACTGTCTAGAAAGCAAATATAACTTCCAGACGCTTGCTCCATTCCATAATTGCGGGCAGCACTACGCTCTGCATGCTGTTTTTGGTAGTAAAGGATACGTGGATCATCATACTTAGCCATCTGTATAGCAGTATCATCCGTCGATCCGTCATCTACCACTATCAATTCCCAATCTGTGTAAGTCTGATCTAATACGCTCTGAATTGTTTGATCGATGACGTGTGCACGGTTGTAGGTAGGTATGATGATGGTAAAAAATGGCTTCATTTCGAACATGATTTCATAGTTTCAGCATAGAGGTCATAAATAGCTTTTCCGATGGCTTCTGCATTTAAAGTATTATCCATTCTTTTGGCTAAGTGCTCGGTATCATAATCGGTATAGTTGTTCATTATTTTGATCATCCCTTTGTAAAGTGCTTGTTCGTCTTTTACTGGCACAATCACACCACTCCTTTCATCGATCCAATCCCCTGCAACTCCCGTGTCTGTTGTAATCACAGGTAGTCCCAACCTCAATGCCTCTAATACTGAAAGTCCAAATGTCTCATAATTACTAAAATGGACCATAGCATCATGTTGAGCCATCATAGCTAAAGCTTCTTTATGTGACAATTCTGATTCAAGCCTAACTACAGCTTCTAATCCGAGACGGTGTACTTCTTTGGTATACAATTGCTGTGAAACTTCACTTCCACCAAGCAATGTGAGATGAACGTTATATCCATTATCTACAAGCTCTTTAATGACACGCAAGAGCCCATCTATATTCTTAATCTCAGGCGCTAATGTAGAGGCATGCACCCATTTAAATATACCAGTTCTATTAATAGATTTAGGTACAGATGTAAGTTCTACTACATTAGGAATAATGACAAAATTCCCAAAAAACCCTTTCATTTTCATGGATTCGACTAAAGATTGCGATACTACTACAACAGCTTTGGCAACTTGCAAAGTAGCTTTACCAAAGGCTCTTGTTATCGCCGATAAAGGTAAATTTTTTAAAGCATAATGAGAGGCATGTTCAGATACTATCAAAGGAAGTCTAGACCATCGCTGATCAAACAAAGCTACCCAAGCCAAAGGAAACAAAATATGAAGATGCAAGATATCAGGTCTCCAACCCTGATTATGAGCTTCTTTTAAGCCGCTACTTACTGCTTTAAAATAATTATACTTCTTTCTTATTCTATACAAATATTTACCCTCTGCATTAGGATAATATACAATAATCTCCTTTAATGATGAATGATGTGTGATTGAATCAATTTCTGTCTTATCAACTGACGAACTTGCCACAAAACACAATACCTTGATTTCAACTAACGGTGCCGTTGCTACAGCTTGCCGTTGTATAAAGTCTCCTATAGAAGGATTTTCCTTATTAGGATACCAAGAAGCCAACCAAAGTACTTTAATTTTATTCACTTATGGTATAAGATATAATTACTAAAATCATCGAATTGCAAATATAATACTATACTCCTCAATAGTATCTAAGATGTTTTAGTTAAATTTTAATTACTTTTGCAGCAATAAGAAATTATCCTTCTAATGTTTAAAAGTTTACCATATTATATAGATGTTGCAACCCTCCGTTGGTGGGCAAAATGGTATGACCTTAAGGACATCCTGTCTCCGCAACACTTAGTAGATCAAAAAGAAAGATATCTTAAATCATACACTAATGGTCAAACTGAATTAAACATTGACTTGAGCCAGCGTCCATATTATTTTACCTATGGATATTTTATGCATCCACGGGAACTAGCTCACACGATGAAGGCAAATGAGCGTGGAATGGTGATTAATCCACTCAGTACTATAGAAAATGCAGACAAACCAGGATTGTTATTTCCTGCCTATTACGGTTTGGTTTGTTGCAATGCTTATTATTCTTATAAAGATAAGGAACTCCTAGTTACCATAAAGGCACATGCAGATTTTATAAAAGACCATATAGAGGAAGATGGTAGTTTATTGATATGGCAAGATTATCCTCTTTTTGAAGAGAAAGCACCTTGGACCAATGGCATTACTCAAGGGATTGCTGCCAGCTTTCTGATGCGCGCACATTTATTGTTTCCTTCAGAAAACTACTTGACTTTTGCGCGTAAAGCGATAGATTATATGCTGAGTAAGGACAATGGTTTTTATATCACCTCACTTGATGGATTGCCTTGGATAGAAGAATACCCTATGACCAAACCCACAATGGTACTTAATGGATTTGTATTTAGCATTATTGCTGTCATAGAATTAGGTAGCCTAACTAGTGAGGAAAAGTATAAAACTGAGGCCAAAATATTAGTTGACAGCTTAGTATCTTCACTTCACCGGTTTTTATATCCTAATGGCATAAAACATAACCTCTATCAATGGAAATACGGCAATATCAATTATCAAGCTTTGCATACCTATCAGTTTTATCACTTGTATCGTGTAAGTGGGCATTCGTTTTTTCTAGATTTAGCCACACAGTATCATAAACGGATTGATTGGCAGCTTTTTTGCAGTTTTTACCGTATTAGTTATGATTCTCGTAGATTTGCACTTTCAGACCTAGATCGTTTATAAAAAATTGAATACAATATATTGGCATTAAACACTAAATATTCTAAAGAGCTTTACCAACAATTTTGTGAAGAAAATGAGGATGCTTTACCAATCAATTACATGCCTTGGTGGCTAGACTGGGTCTGCGTTAATGGGGAATGGTTGGGTCTGGTAGTCATAGAAAATGAGGAGATCATTGCTATCCAACCATTGTATATTACTAAAATATATGGACTATCTGTAGTGACTACTCCACCTTTGACCGTTTTTAACGGGCTTTGGATTAAAAACCTAGCGGGAATGAAAGAAGTGAACAAGTCTAAAAAAGAAACAAAAATCATACAAGAAGCAATAAAGGCGCTACCATCGAAAGTAAGTTTTTACACCCAAAATTTTCATTATAGTTTTAAGAATTGGTTGCCTTATTTTTGGGAGAAATACAGCCAAACCACTAGGTATTCTTATAGAATTTCAGACTCAAAATTATATAGTATAAAAGATTTAGCTTCCAATATTAGAAACAAAATAAACAAAGCTTCTCAACAGTTGCAAATAACCACACTAAATGATCCTAACCAAGTATATTATATGTGGTCTAAAACATTACATCAAAATGGAATTCGCACCCCTTTGACTGAATCACAATTCCTAGCGTTAGATAAAGAATTGGCCTTGAGAGGACAAAGAACAATTCATGCAGTTTTAGACGCTACAGGATCTATACATGGTGTCAACTACCTCATCCATGATGCTAAGGCCATATATAATCTGATCTTAGCTAATAGTACAGAATATGCAGAAAGTGGCGCTTCCGCTTTTCTACTCCATCATGCTATTTTATCTAGTGCAGCAAGTGGAAAAGTATTTGATTTTGAAGGCTCCATGCTTGAGAAGATGAATGATCTATTTTCGGGATTCGGAGGAGAGCAAACTGCTTATAATAGAATATACAAAGCTAAGAGTTTATGGATAGATTTGGTGTTCCGATTTAAGGATAGGTTTGCTAAAGGGATAAGGTAGTAAATTTTAAGCTAGCATTATTATTTTAGTATTATTACAAAATCATTCTTTATTCATATTGATACCTGCAACTAATTACAATGAGATCCGGATTTGCTATCTGATAAACCAACCTATGTTCTCCACTTATACGTCTTGACCAATATCCTGCTACCTGAAATTTGAGTGGTTCAGGCTTACCAATGCCATTAAATGGATTTCTGGTTACATCTTTTAGCAATCTATTTATTTTGTTCAATATAGATTTATTTGTATTTTGCCAATATAAATAATCCTTTCAAGCATTAGTAGTGAATTTAATATTCATAGCTCATTAGCACTCATACTTTTAGCAAATACGCCATCTTTTACTTGTTCAATTGACTCAAATATTTTGTCAGCATTTGTTTTGGATTTTAAGAGGTGAACGGTCTCCATTAGACTATTGTACTCTTCCATCGATATCATAACTACGCCTTTACCTCTATTGCGCTTCAAAATCAAAATCTCATTATTATCTTCTACCTGATCTAAGTATTTCTTTAAATTAACTCTGAACTCAGAAAAATTAGCTACAATCATAAATTATTTGTTTATTAAGTACTTAACCAAGTACGTAATTAAATAAGTTTCAATTCTCCAAGATAATTTAATTCCTCTTTTATAATCCTTTTACTATTAGATTTAAAGCTAGAAGTTTTTCCTTAATCCTTGCTAAGCTTTCGTATTGTTTGGCGTCCTGGTCATGAGTGAATGCTCCATTAATTTGCGTACTTGTGCTGCCCATGTTAATTTGTCTAGTTCTTCAGTGGGTGTTAAGCTTAATATATGTTGTTGGTTATTAAAAAAAGATAGTTGATTAGAAATAAACTGATAGATTTTGGATTGTAGTTGATTGTCACTCGTGTATAATGCTTGACCACAAGAAAGTCGATTAAAAATTTCATTAATTTCTTCATCTTGATCGCCATTCACAATAGCTAGAATTGGGTTTCTAACTCCTAAATATTCATATAGTTTTCCCGTGAGAATGCCTTTTTCATTTAATGTTGACCATGTCAAAAGTAAGTTTATATGAGCTGATGATTGAATATGATTTACTTCCGCTCTAGATATATTACCAAGATTTCGGCTGAGTTTATGTAAGGCTAAGAATTCATTCAAAAATATATCCCATTTACTTCCATCTTTTCCGGCATAGATCAATTGGAAATTGGATAAAGTCAATAAGCCTTCTTGTATCATCGTGGACAATACCTCAAAAAGGAATCTTGGGTCTCTTCTATCCCCGTACAATGATCCGGTATAAGCAATGGTAAATATGTGATTATTACTAGCGGTAGATGATGATACAGTGATACCATTTGGAATGGATAGTATCCGCGGGTTTAGCTTATCTAATTCCTTTGCTACCCCATCTGAAACAGCAATGTTCAAGGTAGATTTTTCTAATAATCTCTTCCAGTTCTTAGCCTCCATACGATGTAATATCGATGGCCGATCAGAATAACTGATTGGTACATCATGAAAATTATTAACCCATCTCACAGATGGAAAATTCTTTTTTAACAAGTAGGCAACAACGATATTTGCTGTAGATCTATAACTAGAAAAGATAGTTATCTCTGTTTTTTTATCAGCATTATTTATGATAGATGATGCTTTGCGATAAGCATTATAAATATATCTTAAGCCACCTTCACCGAGCAGTAAACTAAATGGAAATGTATCATTCAGCTTTATCAATGAGGATACGATCGCATTATTTTTTACGGACTCTCCGTGATGAATCGTCACCTTGTGTTTACTACGCCTAGACATAAAAGTTCTATAATCTAGCGTCGCAACTGCGTGTATATTTACATCCGTTAAAGGATACTCATCTATTGGAAACAACTGATAATTATCTGTGGTGATTACATCGATTTGTGAAAAATACGCTCTCAGTTCCTCTACTAAATGCGCATTTCTAATACTTGCAATAGAATGTATCGGTGGAAAATAATAGGAAATATATAATAATGATTGTTTCAAAATAAGTTAAATGGTTTTAATAACTCTGTTCGTCATAGCTTCCAGCTACGATGCAGTATTATTAGGCATCTTGCCTAAGTTAAAATTAATATCTTAGCGGGACACTAAGACAAACATGAATATCATATAATTCCTTTCACTATCTGATAAATCTCATTGGCGATAAGTTTATCATCAAACTCGTGAATCGCCATTTGTCGTCCAGCAGCTCCCATAGCTAATTTTTGTGATGTGGACAAAGCTATAAATTTTTCCATTGCCGATACCAGTTGACTTACACTTTTGACATCTACGAGATAGCCATTTATACCTTCTTGGACTGTCTCTTGGCATCCAGCCGTACGAGTCGTTATGACAGGTTTTGCCATAGATAGTCCTTCCAGTATGATGCGTGGCAGACCTTCACGATATGACGGAAGTACGATGCAGTCAGATTGCCCGATTACACCTCTTACATCCTTTATAAACCCATGATAGTAAATAATATTTTCTTCTACCCATTCTACCAGATCTTCTTTTTCTATGGTCGCTGGGTTCTCGGCATCTAATTCACCCACTATCCAAAACTGTAAATTTTTATTTCGTGCTTTAAGAATCTTGGCAGCCTCTACATACTCTTTGATTCCCTTATCATAAAGTAGTCTCCCTATGAAGGTAAATATAACCTTTTCACTAGGTAGATAATCTGTCGTCGGTTGATAATAATTGGTATCCACACCACACCCTTTGATGGCTATAGATTTCTCTTTGCTGATGATATTGAGTTCGTTAAATAAAGCTCGGTCGTCCTTATTTTCAAAGATAATTTTTTGATGATACTTTCCAGTTAGACGGTAAAGTACTGAAATTATACTTTTGATAATACCATTGTTTATAAAAGCATACCCGAGTCCCGTCACCACACCGATAGATGGAATACCTACCAGTTTTGCAGCTACCGCACCATAGATATTAGGTTTGTTGGTGAAGTGGATGATTAGGTCAGGCTTGATTTGTCGGTATCTACGCAACAGCTCGATCACTAGCAACATATCTTTGATTGGATTGGTACTGTCTCGATCAAGTGTTCGCAACCCATAGTGTCTGACCGCCGGATACTTCTCCTTATAAGTGATGTACTCATCAATCGGAGCAATCACCACTACTTCCATACCTTCGGCAAGAAATTTATCTATCAGATTGAGCCTGAAGTTATATATATTCCATGTAGTATTGGATACTAGAGCTATCGTCCGCTTACCGCTACTCATCTATAGTCTTTTTTAGTGGATAGACACCATAGTATGGACTACACATCAGTAGACTGCTGCCCAATGTTGTATCTTTGTAAGGTGTGTAAATAAAACCATTCAATCTTCTAATTTCAATATTTAGACATTCGCAAATATATACAAAACTATATCAAATTTAAAAATATTTTTTTGATCTCCATTCATCATCTACTTAATCAAACAACGACAACAACTCGTCCTTCTCTAGTGACTTAAAGACGTTTTCGTCAGTCTGTACAAGGTCGGTGGCTAGCTTGCGTTTCTTTTTTTGCAACTCCACTATTTTTTCTTCAATGGTATCTTTACAGATCATTCTGTAGGCAAACACGTTATTGGACTGGCCAATTCTATGGGTACGATCTATGGCTTGGGCTTCTACAGCTGGATTCCACCATGGATCTACGATATATACATAGTCTGCCTTGGTAAGGTTAAGACCTGCATTGCCGGCTTTTATACTAAGTAAAAACACATGGCAATCGTCCACATCCATAAACTCAGAGACTGCTTTACCACGATCATTGGTAGAGCCGTCGAGGTACGCATACTTTATACCTTTTGCGTCAAGCTGCTCTCTGATCAGTGTGAGCATCCCTACGAATTGTGAATAAACAAGTGCTTTGTGCGTACCCAGATCTTCTTCGAGAAGCTCGATGAGCGTATCTATTTTGACAGATTGCCTTTTTTTAGCTGGCAGTGTCTTATCCACTAATGCTGGAGAATTACATATTTGGCGTAAGCGCAAAAGACCATCTAGGATCATAAATTTTGACTTTGCTGTACCGTCTTGCTCAACCTTAGTTTCTATATCTTGCTTGATTTTGAGTTTGAGGGCGTCATACATTTTGCGTTGTTCTGTTCCCATCTCGCAGAGGATAATGTTTTCTGACTTTTCAGGCAACTCCTTTGCTACCAAGTCTTTGGTCCTTCTGAGCAGGAATGGATGTATGACCTTCTTGAGCGTATCCAGTGCTACCATGTCACCTAGACCATCTATAGGATTGGCAAAATTATTTTTAAAGGATGATGCAGAGCCTAGCAAGCCAGGGTTTATAAAACTTATCTGTGCGTATAGATCAAAAGTGTTGTTCTCTATCGGTGTGCCTGTCATCACGATTTTATTGCGCGAAGCAAGTAGTCGCATGGCTTTATAACGCTGAGAAGCTATGTTTTTGATGGCCTGCGACTCATCTAGTATGATGTAATTAAACATATACTCCTTAAACATGCTGATATCATTAGCCACTGTATCATAAGTGCTAATGACCAAATCATAATCTGAAATAGTTTTGAGCGTCAGGCTTCGTTGACTTCCATGATAAAGGTGATAAGTCATCGTGGGCGCAAATTTCTTAAGCTCTGCTTCCCAGTTAAATAGCAAACTCTTGGGTACTACTACTAGACTAGTTCCGGCTTTTGACTTTTTTTGATCGAGAAGAAAGGTGATCACTTGTACCGTTTTGCCCAGTCCCATGTCATCTGCTAGACAACCACCGAAGCCAAACTCATCTAGGAATTTGAGCCATTGATAGCCTTGCTTTTGATAAGGTCTGAGGACTACATTCTTATTGGTAGGTAGGACGTATTTCTTATTTTTTTCGTAGTTGATTAATGCTGCTTTCTTTTGATTAATCTCCTCTATCAATGCAAGGTTGTCTATGCCTTCGAAAAGCTCGTCGATGATATTAAACTTCATTTTGCTGATCTGCAAACCATCGCTATTGATTTCGGCTATACTGATCATTTTCTTAAGCTTATTGATCCATTGCTCTGGTATAAGCCCCAATGTACCATCATTGAGCTTAACAAATTTTTCATTGTTTTTGATGGCTTCTACCCACTGTTTTTGTTCTACTTTGAGGTCACCAAAAGACATCTCCACCTTCGCCTCAAACCAATCTATGCCTGAAGTAACGGTAGTGCTGACTTTTCCTTTGTTTTTATTAAAATTAAGGCTAGAGATTACATCTTGGCCGTAAAGCTCTATTCCAAAATCTGTACATTTCTGAAACAATTTAAAGAACCACGAAGAGCTTTCTACCTCTTTTTTAGACATTTGAAACATGCCCAGAATGGTGTTTTCCTCTAACCATTCAGGGTGTAAACTAAGCATTATTTCCTTAAAATCAATTACTTCTTGTTCATCATAGGTAATGTAAGTATTCTGATCCGTGTCCACAACAGCAGACTCCCTAAATAATGAAATCGTCATATTTTCATAACTGAGCTTAGGCTCAAAAAGCAAAAAATCACCTACAAGCCTGATGTACAAAAACCTCTTGGCATCTTTTGCAACGACATTTTGTATTCCTTCAATCTTTAGAGTTGCAAAACCAGTCAATTTACCTAACAAATTTTCATGGATTTCGTCTTGAAAATTAAAGTATTTGATGACTTTTTTATTATTCAGTTCACTGAGAAAGTAAAATATATCTGCCTTTTCTAAAAAATAACAAAGTCCATTATACATTATAAAGTAAGGACACATCCACGTTATCTTTGCCATATCCACGACCCCTTGGACTTTTGTGGACGCTTGAACATCGGTTTCGCTATCTACTAGGTCTAAATGCAGCTCAGTAAATACACTTCCATTGACGATAGTGACCATCAGCTTAAGCATCATATTGGTAAACTTAAACTCCACTAAGTCATTTTTGCCCAGCGAATCATAAGGACTGTAGTAAGTCGTATCATAATAAGTAAACAAACTGCTTAGAAGCGCTTTATTATTATATAAGAATTGCTTTACTTTGTTCTTTTCATTAGGATTAGAACTAAGTTTTTTCAGCTTTTGGTAAAGAAATATCTCCTCATCACCTGCGTGGTTAGGAAACTGAGTCTCCTTGATCCTAGAGGTTAATTTAGTCCCTGGTTTATTGACTTTTCCCTCCAGAATGATGATTTCACCCTTTGGATAGAAGCACAGACCATTTTTGAATGTATCATCAGCTAACTCTTTTTTGAGCCTATTTTCTAGCTCCTCCTCTTTGAATAGATCTGAATTATACTCCGTATTTCTGAAAAGTTTATCATCAGACACCAGTAAATCTGAATTAGTCGCTTCTACATAAAAATTATATCCATCATTTATGATTGCGAAATTATCTTTAATTAATTCTGCTTGTTCCTTACTTATTCCAAAATGGCCTGCTATAAATTCAACAAAAGGCAAATCCTTTTTGATAAACTCCACCATCTTGTCAAAAATACGATGATCCTCGACCAATCCCACCTGATGGGAACATAGATAGCGTACTACATCACTACATACTTTGCATCTGACATTCCAAAGATCATCAACTTTGCGAAATTCTATCCCTAGTGTATCTTCATGATGATATCCTGAAGCATTGATTTTTATGACTCCATCATAAGTAAACTTGATCGTAGGATTTGAAAAATAAAGGTATTTTCTAAGGCTACTTTTACTGTTTTTTATCAGTGCACTGAGGTCTGCTTGGTTATTGAGTACAAAAGGTCGCCATAGATTAGCACGACCTGGAGCGGATTGATTTTCGATTATGTAAATTTTATCTTTGTTAATTACAGTAGGTTTAGTGCTTATATTGCTACTAGATTGAAGGTTGTTAGCATCTTTTTTGCTGCTACTGCTTTGGTTCTTTTGTGGATTATTGTTGTTGTTATCGACAGTTTTATTACCTTCCAATAATTGATACATCAATGCTGCTACATGCTTACAATCTTCTTTGATCGGGCAACTACAATTTGTTTTTATTCTCGTGCTGTCATCCAAAAAATTGATACGTGTGATGTATGACCTGGTCCCGCGTACGACACCTTCTACTACTTGGCCGTTTTTAACTACATCCATATCCATTACACTATTGGTCTTAAAATAGCTAAGCCCTCTCATACGATAGATTGAATCTATTTTCTTGGCAAGAAAGTCTTTGACTAATTCATTTTGAATAGCGTTTAAAACTATGTTTTTAATCATAAATGGAAAAAACGAATAAATGGGACTTAAAAATTACGATACTAGATAAAACACCAAAATTGGTAGTAAGGTTTATTTTTTGGGGTTGCTGATAGCGGACAGAGGAAAGAGGAAAGAGGCTATACAAATTCAATTTGCATCTTTGCTATGCTTACAAATTTTAATTACACATACGCAGGCTTGTAACCTTATTTAACCCAAGCTTAGCGAGGACGCTAAGCTTATCGCAATTAGACAAGCGGAGAGCGAAAATCTACTGCCCCAGTCCTTTCACTACTTCCTTGATCTCTTGTTCGTCAGATTTGGGATAGATGAGCAAGGCGTCTTGTTCGTCTATGACGATATAATCTTTTAGGCCTTTGATGACGATTTGTTTATAATTATTAGAGATGACAATAAGGTCTTCTGAGTCGATGAGATGAATATTTTGTCCTACACTCACTACGTCACTAACACTCCGCATGTATGCGTGAAGACTATTCCACGTACCAAGGTCGCTCCAACCGATGTCAGCAGGAATGGTATATACATTCTCCGCACGCTCTAGAATGGCATAGTCCACAGATATGCGTTCGGTTTGAGGATATACTTCATTGACATACGCTTGTTCATCTGAGGTATTATATTTAGAAGAGTCTTCGCTCAAGATTGAAAGTATCTCTGGTGCATGCTCTTTAAAAGCTTTCAAAATCGTTAAAGTACTCCACACAAATATCCCAGCATTCCACAGGTATTGTCCTGAATTTACGTAGGTTATGGCCGTATCTAAGTCTGGTTTTTCCTTAAATGAATTGACTTTATAAAAGCCAGGATAAACATCCTCTGATTGGAAGTTGATATATCCATAACCAGTATCAGGTCTTGTGGGCTGTATGCCTAAGGTAACAATCACATCCTCAGTAGCCGCTAGATTCATAGCTTTATCCATGATGTCGATGTATCTATCTTCATGTAGGATGACGTGATCAGAAGCTACAATGGCAAATACTGCGTCCGGGCACATCGCATGAATCCTTAATGCAGTATATGCTACGCTTGGAGCAGTATTGTTCATACTTGGTTCGCATAGTATATTTGCTTCTGGCAATTCGGGTAGGTGTTTCATCACCAAGTCCTTATAATTACTATTGGTGATAATGAGGATGTTTTCATTGGGTACTTGTCGCAGTGCACGCTCATAAGTCAATCTTATCAATGACTTACCTATCCCTAGTATATCAAGGAATTGTTTAGGCCTATCTTTTGTACTAGCTGGCCAAAATCGAGCGCCTATTCCCCCGGCCATGATGGCGATGTATTTATTGTTCATATTAGAAGTTTGTATTTAAATAAGTCATTCATAGAGGCTATACAAATTCAATTTGCATCTTTATTATAATTGCAAATTCAATTTGTAATGTTATTACACTTAACCATTAAAAGCGAATAAAGGTCAATAATCCCTTTTTAAATAATTGCCTGAATACTCTTCCCATTTTTCGACTATATTGGCTTTTACTGGATTTTCAAGAATATAACTGATTACACTATCCAACATCCTTTCATTGCGGATGTAAATGTCAAAGCTTTCCCTCTCCCAGAATTGCCCGATTTTATTAAGGTGAGTATTTGCAAATCTTGCAATAGGTGCCTTTATTCTTTTCATGATTTTATCCAAAGGCGTATAATCTTCTTCTAAAGTTTCAATATATATATCCTGATCGATTTGCAACGACGTATCTATCAAGATATGAACATGATTTGACATCACACAATAACAAATTAATTCATATAACTCGCCATCAAATGTGTGAAGGACTTCTTTAGTCTTTGCCATTATTTCATCATTAGACAGAAAATTAGGCCCGTCTTTTATATCGTGCAATAACTGATTGCGTTGATTAAAATAACTTTTTCTTAAGTTTAATAAAAGTCTATTTTTTTCTTTTATATCCTTTATCGATTTTGCTTTTACTATTTTAATTTGGTATTCATCCATCAATTTTTTTAGGTTAGTATATGGAATACTACCAAATAAACGAAAAGTAACAAAGAATGATGCTCCCTTAGGTTGTATATGAGGTAATCTTTGACGATAAAAGGATTTCATTTTATTATTATTATTCTAACTTCTATTGTACATGCAAATTCAATCTTTTATTGGCCTTGCAAATTGAATCTTTTATTGGCTATGCAAATTGATTCTTTTTTTGGCCATGCAAATTCAATCTTTTTTTGGCTATGCAAAATCAATTTGCATCTTTTATAATAATTGCAAATTGAATTTGAAATGCCATTTTAATTACCCAATGCTAAAGTTTGAATAGTTCCAAAGTAAATTTTTCAAAAAATAAAATATATTATAGTAGTGCAGTTTAATGTACATGCAAATTGAATCTTTTTTTGGCTATGCAAATTCAATTTGTATCTTTTTTATAATTGCAAATTGAGTTTTCAAGGCCATTTTAATTACCCAATGTTAAAGTTTGAATAGTTCCAAAGTAAATTTTTCAAAAAATAACGACATTGAATGTTATTAAAAAGGTCGCTTAGGCAAAGTAGGAAAGACCTTGTATATCATACTGGAATTAGGGAATATAATCACCCATGCTGTTAAAACGATACACATAAAGTCAGTATAGAAATTTTGATTCTGCTGATACCATATTTCAACCTTACCTTTGAAGGGATAGATTATACTTTTATAAAAATCCCATGTATCTAAACCCTTATCTTTAGCTTGTGTAATCAATGTCTCTTCATCTCTAAATATAATCGATCCTATCCCTGTTAGACCTGGAGTAACATTGTAGATGATTTGTTGAATTTCATCCGAGTATGCATCAAAACTTTTTTGCATCACAGGTCTAGGACCAACTATTGACATATCACCCAGCAGTATATTTAACAGTTGTGGCAATTCATTGATTTTTGAATTACGTAAGAAGCCACCAATTGGCAATAGTCTAGGATCTCTCTTTAATGTTATCAAGCCACCCGCCATATTTGGACTGTTTTTGAGCATAGTCGCAAACTTATAGATATTGAATATCTTATTTTTAAAACCTACCCGCTCTTGTAAATAAAATATATATCCCTCACCCGAAAACTTTAGAATCAATCCTATAGGCAACAATAGTGGGCATAGAATTAACAAGGCTATAGCCGAAAATATAATATCAAATAATCTTTTTATTAATTTATACATCAATGTCGTTTAGTTAAATGAAATTATCTCTAGCATTAGCTCGGAGATGGAAGCCCTTAGCTCAGAAATGGAAGCTGGTAGCTCGGAGGAAGGAACTCAAAGGTAAAAGCAAGCGTGAACTTTCTCCTATCACTACCCACCATCTAGCTATTTTAATGAATTTATAAGCCCATTTAATATTTTTGATAATTCAATGGCCTTTTGTTTAAAGAGATAGTAGCCCTCCGAACTCAACCAAGATCTCTTGTGCTACAATAGCAAAACTGTTACAGTTTCAATGATTGAGCCCCTTGAATAGTATAAAAATTGTTTAAATTCCTTGCTCGAATTTCTACCCTTCCCTTCAGCAATATTCATTGGGATAGAAGAGGTACAAGCATCTAGTTGCTCTCTCAATCTAAAGCTGCCATTACTTTTGTAAAAATTTTCAGTTTTATCTAAAATTAAATCTATAAATTCTATTGCCTTTTGCCAAGCGGTTAGGTTTTCAAAGTCAAATCTTTCTTCCATTATTTATTTTAAAGAAGTTAGCAATTCTCTATCAACTACTAGCTATCCCCTTCCAGCTTCTAGCTACTAACTAACAGCTATTTTCTACATTTTCTGATCCAAACTCTTTCCTGTCTCAATATGATCAAAATCAGGGATATATTGTTTCATCAAATCTACGATATCTTGTTTATCATACGATGCGTTATTCATCAATTGGCGCAAAGAAGAGATAACTTTTTCTATGTGAGTAATATTCAGTTTTACTGCATTTTTTATTACTCCCATTCCTTCATAAGTAGCCATATCTACTACATCCTTTTCTGTAAAGAACTCTTCATACAACTTCTCACCAGAAGTGTCAGAATCAAAGAAATAAGTAGGATAACCATTTTGAATTTCGTTTTTAAAATAGTTTTTAGCTTCGTCCTCTGAGCTACATTGGTGCACAGGCATTCCCATCTCACTAAAAAAATCAAGGGTGATATCCTTAAAATTAACCATCATACCTTCATCCAATTTTGGAAAAAATATATCACCCGAATTCCCCAATATACATGCCAGCAGACAGATCTGTCCACTCTCCTCAGGCGATACAAAAAATCGCTTAACATCAGCAGGACATGAGATGGGCTGATGCTTAAATATACGCTGTATGTATCCGTCTAGTAAACTGCCATTACTAAATGCTACATTGGCAAATCGCGCGGTGGTGATTTTTAGCAAGTCGCTATATGCCATGATGGTCTCTTCCATCAATTTCTTGCTTGCGCCCATTACATTGACAGGATTAGCTGCTTTATCGGTCGATACGCAGAAAAAATGCGCCGGCGGATATTGAATCAGTAAGTCTAGAAATTGCTTAGCTTTAAACACATTATTGTCTAACATAGCCTCAATAGAATAGTGATCTTTTTCACTTCGTACATGTTTGTGTGCCGCAAAATTAGCCACGATATCAAATGGTCCTTCATTGATAAACATCTTAGTAAATACCTCATCCCCAAAGTTCATCGGGTAGGTTTTGTAGTCATCCGGTACATACTGCTCAGCATCCGACCTCAGATCGCGCGTCAACTCTGTTAAACCATTTTCATTGGTATCTACGACGCACAAACTAGCCGGTTCATATTTTAATGCTGCTTTGATAAACGAAGATCCAATCGTTCCCGCACCTCCTATCACTAATATTGACTTACCTCTTATACTGCTCCTCAACTGATTCTTATGGCCTTCGATATCGTTAGCAAACAAGCTGTTTTCTCTCTTTGTGATATGGGTTTTTATAAAATGTGATATATTTATTATTTGCATGATGTGTGTTTTTTTAAAATTATTAACCCTATTCATTCCTTTCTTTGGGCAACCAAAATAGTTTAAATCCTAATTTATTTCTCTCTTTGGCCAACCAAATTTATGTGGTTAATTAGGTTCATCCTCGTTTACTCTAAATAAATTTGGCGCACCTAAGAGTGCACCATTAAAAAGCATGAATGACCCTCACCACCTCTGCCACTTGTTCATCTGTGAGACCAGTGGACGATGGTATGCTTATACAACTCTTATATACCGTATCAGATACATCATGATGGCTTACGTAGTGACAATCTTTATACATTTTCAATTGATTCATAGGGACCCAAAAAGGACGACACTGCACACCATTATCTAGTAAGTGCTTTATCATGGGGCGTTGTTGGCTTACTTTCATGGTGTGCAACCAATTATTTGGTACTACGCCTTCGGTAACTTTCTGGAATTTTAAGTTGTCAGACTCTAGGTTTTCTCTATAATATTGATCGATTTGTTTCTTTCGTTCTAGGAAAGTAGGTAATTGTTCCATCTGCGCAACTCCAACAGCTGCAAGTATATTGACGAGTCTATAATTGTATCCTATTTCATCATGGTCGTATTCAAAAGGGTCGATTTTTGCCTGCGTAGTGAAATGTTTTGTACGTTTGGCTAGCACTTCATCATCTGTCACGATCACACCTCCACCACCTGTACTTATCAGCTTATTGCCATTAAAGCTAAAGGTCCCGAAAGTACCAAAAGTACCCGCCCCACGTCCTTTATACGTCGATCCTAGTGCTTCAGTCGAGTCTTCTACTACAGGTAAGTAATGTTTAATTGCTATAGCCATCAATCGATCCATATCACACATATTGCCAAGTACATGTACAGGTAGGATGGCACCAATTCTTTCATTGGTTGATTTCAAAAAGCTTCGTGTATTCCCTTTTTTATCTTGATCACAATATGTTTCATTAGTCAGAAACTCTTCTAACAAATCCAAATCCATCTGCCAGGTATCTCCATCTATATCCACCAAAAGTGGCTTTGCACCTGTATAACTGATGGCATTGCACGACGCTACAAAGGTGATATTAGGCACGATGACTAGATCGTCTCTGTTTACTCCTACTAATTGCAATGCTAGATGTATAGCTGCCGAACCATTCATAGCGGCAATTCCATATTTCGCACCCACAAACTGAGCTACCGCCTCTTCAAACTGGGTCACATAGCTACCCACGGAAGATATCCATCCTGTGTCTAAGCAGTCTTTGACATATTTCCATTCGTTACCTGAGATATTGGGTAGGGATAGTGGGATCATTTTTTGTTGTGGATTTGTGGATTTGTGGATTTGTGGATTCGTGGATTTGTCGATTTGTGGATCAAGCAGTGCGTGACAGGTTTTGCTGATCAAGCATTAAATAATTTCATCAGACCATAATTTTTCTAGAAAGACTTTCCAAGGATAAATCATAATATCATTTGCCTTCCTAATAAATGGGTCATTAGAAACAATTATTTTCTTTTTTGCTGTATATTCCTCGGAAAAAGACTTGAGCCCTTTGAAGTGTTGATTGTGTACATTATCAGTGGCTTTGATTTCAATGGCACATTCATGGTCACCTAAAACAAAATCAACTTCTAGGTGTGATGATGTATGCCAAAACTGAATAGGAAATTTTTTACCTGAATACTGAGCATAAGCTTTTAGTTCCATGAATATAAAATGTTCAAAAGTGTGACCAGCATCAATTGTTCCCCATTCAATATTCTTTCTTTTTAATAAATAATTTGCAATGCCGATATCAAATAAGTAAAATTTTGGCGACAAAACAACTCTCCGTTTTGGTCTTTTTTGGAAAGAAGGTACATAGGCACCTATGAGTGTCTCCTCCAAAATTTGGTAGTATTCTTTTATAGTACTGCTCGCTACCCCACAATCTTGAGCTATGTTGGTATAATTTACAAATTCGCCATTTGCAAAGGCCGCTTTAGTTAAAAATCTTGAAAATATTTCAGCATTTCGTATTTTTGTTTCAGCTATTATTTCATCTTCCAAATAACTCCCAATATATGCTTCTAATAAGATAGACGCATTATTAGAGTCGTACATTCTAGGTAATAAACCATTATTAAAAGCTCTAAGTATATCAAAATTAGGAATCTCAGCAAAGGTAAGTGGATACAGTTCACAACGTATTGCTCGACCGCCTAATAAATTCTCATTTTTTCTTAAGATTTTTCGCTGTGATGATCCTGACATTATAAATGAAATGTTTTCATTTTCTATCATCCAATGAATCTCGTTCAAAAGTTGAGGTAACTTCTGAATCTCATCTACAATGACAGGTTTATTGTTATGATTTGCCACACATCGCTGCCTAAATTGTTCTGGACTGTCCAGATACCTTTTGAATTCCTGACTTAATAGTAAGTCAATGTAAAGAGAATCCGAATATGTTTTTTTTAAAAACGTACTTTTACCAGTTTGCCTTGCACCCCATAAAAATAGTGACAAACCTTCGTATTTTCTTAAATTTACCTTCCTTTCATACATGTCTCATGAATTAATTGTTCAAAACTACGAATTCTTATTGATTAACACTAAATATACATGTAATATTAGTGTAAAACACTAAATATACATGTAATCTTAGTGTGGCAAGTACTGATTTGATGGATTTTATAGTTTGCTACTTAGTTGCTAAAACAAAACATCACTGAAGTTTGCTAGTTTACTATTCGGGATACGAGGTTTAAGTTTTGGTTTATTCGGTGTACTTATAGATGTAGCTTCTTGATACCTTCTACGGTGAGTGTATCTGGTTTTATCGGAAGGTCAGGAAATGATTTATAAACCATATCCGTGTTTTTAAATAGGATACTCCAAGCAGTAAGTATTAGAATTTTTAGATCTACTGGGAACGATTGATGATGGTAGTACCATAATTCTAGAGCGCCTTTGTAGGGA